>Ga0182027_10000795_pt1 | contig 53481 bp, 42 predicted proteins | sample 712E1DmetaG_FD_121300 | JGI IMG/M metagenome (GOLD analysis project Ga0182027, IMG submission 121300) | Permafrost microbial communities from Stordalen Mire, Sweden - 712E1D metaG (Illumina Assembly) | ecosystem: Environmental > Terrestrial > Soil > Wetlands > Permafrost | place: Sweden...
GGCTCGAAAGCGCAATACTCACCCGCACCACACCAGCCCTCCCAGAAGCCGCAGGCCTTGCCAGAAGACATCGGCGTCGGGTTGGATTCGCAGGCTTGGTCGCTGCAGGTCCACTTCGATCCGTCGGTCGCGCAGGTGCACTGGTTGCAGCCATCGCCAGCAGGGACGGCGGTGCCCGGAGTGCAGTGCAGGGACTCACAGGCAACCTGGGACGTGTAGACCGGCGCATTCTCCGGAGCCTTGCCGGGATTGTCGTAGCGGCAACAGCGGCCCGAGGTAGGGTCCCGCACCCAGGTCACCTGGTCGGGGAATTCATCGGTGGGTGGCCGGGGCGCTGGGCAGGCCAGCTCGGGACAAGGCTCTGTCGTGCACTGCCATGCGCCGGATGTGCAAGTGCACAGATTGCAGTCGTCCGAAGCAATGGCGATTGTCCCGCTCTTGTCGCAGGTAGCGTTACTGCTCGCCAGCACCTCATTGCTGCTGCAGGCGCTGGGCAGGGATGCCAGGAATCCAAGAAGGGTGAAGGAAAGAATGGCGAATCGCATCGGGTCGCTATAAGGCATGAACCGTGCCAATACTGCGCATTCGCCAGTTGCTCAGCGAAACCGCGGATCACTTGAAAAATGCGGTTCCAAACGACGACGTGAGCAGGACAGGTTTGTCGCGCCGGCGCGTCGTTCGGGGATGGCGAGCAGGCGTCAGTTGGCGAGTTGGCTGCTCGCCTTGTGCGGCGCAAAGGTGTCTTCCCAGTTGCGCCGGTATTCGTCAGAGGCGACCTGCGCAGGCCCGAGCGTGTCGCGCATAGGCCGCTCGGCGGGATGAATCACCTCGACATCGAACAGCATCGGCAATTCCGCGCGCCGCCGCATTCGCACCAACTCCTGACCGCACAGCGACTGCCCCTCGGCGAGTGGCCGAGCTTCGCCCATCTGCAACTCGCCCTTGCGCACCCGCATGTACCGGGCACCCTTCTCATCGTCGGTGGGGGCATAGAGCAAGGCCACGTCTTGCTCGGGCCGATTGGAGAGCTTCCTCACCCCTATATTGTTACCCGTCCGAGACATCTGCGCAACATTGGCTGCCGTGCCGACCGTGCCTCCCGTCGCAAACGGCCCTGTGGCGCGGCTGCGCTCGCCACGCTATAGCAACCCGCGTGAACCCCACTTCTCCCGACGCTGAGCCGGCTCTCCTGTGCCGTGGCTTGCGCAAGATCTACGAGGCTGGGCGTGGGTCGGGGCGAAAGCGTGCGGGCGCGGTCCTGGCATTGGAGGGCCTGGATCTCGCGATTGTGCGCGGTGAATGTTTCGGGCTGCTCGGACCCAACGGGTCAGGCAAGACCACCACGGTGGAGATGCTGGAGGGGCTGATCGAGCCCACCGGCGGTGAGGTGAAGCTGCTGGGCATGGATTGGGCGCACGACGAGAGCCGGCTGCGCGAGCGGATGGGCGTGGCCCTGCAGGAGACGCGCCTGCCCGAGAAGCTGACGGTGGAAGAGGTGCTGACCCTGTTCCGCAGCTTCTATCAGCGACCGCGGCCGCTGGAGGCGTTACTAGCCGACGTGCAGCTCGAAGAGAAGCGGCGCGCTTGGGTGGTCAAGCTTTCCGGCGGTCAACGCCAACGCCTGGCCATTGCCTGTGCCTTGGTGGCGGAGCCAGAGATCCTGTTTCTCGACGAGCCCACCACCGGGCTAGACCCGCAGTCGCGTCGGCAGATCTGGGGTCTGGTGGCTGCCTACCGCGCCCGCGGCGGCACAGTGCTGCTGACCACGCACTACATGGAAGAGGCCCAGCGCTTGTGTGACCGGGTGGCCATCCTGGATCGAGGTCGACTCATCCGGCTGGGCACCCCGGCGGAGTTGATCGCTGGGATGGGCGCTGAGCACGTGGTTGAGTTGGAGTTGGAAGCGGGGATAGGCGCGCTCGATGAGGCCACCCTGCGCAACTTGCCCACCGTGACTGACGTGCACCTGTCGGGCGAGGGTGTGTGGGCCTTGGCCGCGGTCGAGCCCGAGCGCGCGGTGCCCGCTCTGCGCACGCTGCTGCAAGAGCGCGGGCAGCACTTGGTGCGCCTGGGAACCCGCAAGGCCACCCTGGAAGACGTGTTCGTGTCTCTGACTGGAAGGGCTTTGCGCGATGACTGAGTCGCAGCGTCCGCGTCCGGTGGTGCAGCTAACCCTGATGCGCTTGCGCGAGATGATGCGCGAGCCGGGCGCGCTGTTCTGGACCTTTGGATTTCCGGTGCTCCTCTCGGTGGCGCTGGGGATCGCCTTTCGCGTGAAAGGGCCCGAGCCAGTCGTGGTGGGCGCGTTGCCTGGGGTGACCCTGCAGGCGCGCGACGCACTCGCGTCTGCTGGCGTGCAGGTTCGGCCGCTCGACGAGGCGGCCGCCCAGGCCGCCTTGCGCTCGGGGCAAGTTGCGGTGCTGCTGGTGCCGCCAGCGCAGCCGGGCGAGCCTTTCACCTATCGTTTCGATCCCGTGCGCCCCGAGGCCCGCCTGGGCCGCGCCACGGTCGATGCCATCCTGCAAAAGGCAGCGGGCCGCCAGGATCCACTGGCTGTGCGCGACCAAGAGGTGCAGGAACGCGGCTCGCGCTACATCGATTTCCTGATTCCGGGCCTGCTGGCAATGAACCTCATGTCGGGCTCCATGTGGGGCATCGGCTGGGTGATTGTGGAAATGCGCGTGCGCAAGCTGCTCAAGCGCCTGTTGGCCGCACCCATGCGGCGGCGGCATCTGTTGTTTGCCTTCGGTCTGTCCCGCCTGGTGGTCATCCCGTTCGAGATTGCGCTGATCCTGATCTTTGCGCGCTTGGTGTTCGGCGTGCAGGTGGCCGGCTCCTACGCGGCCCTGGGTTTGGTCGGCTTGGCCGGCAGCGCCAGTTTTGCCGCCATCGCCATCCTGGTGGCAAGCCGTGCGCAGAACACGCAGACGGTGAGCGGCCTGATGAACCTGGTGATGCTGCCCATGTTCGTGCTCTCCGGCGTGTTCTTCTCGTCCACCCACTTCCCGGAGGTCACGCGTCCCTTCATCAGCGCGCTGCCACTGACCGCCATGTGCGACGGCATGCGCGCGGTGATGATCGACGGCGCCGGCCTAGCAGGCACCCTGCCCTACCTGGCCGTGCTGGCCGCGTGGGGAGTGGTGTCGTTCGTGCTCGGCCTACGCTGGTTCCGCTGGGGCTAGATATCACTCATCACGCGCGCAAACCGGGCGCCTCGTGGCCGCTGCGGGCTACGTATTCCAGATAGCCGCCGCTGTAGGGGATCACGCCCTCGGGCACCAGTTCCAGCACTCGGTTGGACAGGCCGGCCAAAAAGCGCCGGTCGTGCGACACGAAGAGCATGGTGCCCTCGAAGTCACGCAGAGCCACAAGCAGCATCTCCTTGGTGGCCATGTCCAAGTGATTGGTGGGCTCGTCCAGCACCAGCAGATTGGGGCGATCGTAGAGCAACCGCGCCATCACCAGGCGCGCCTTCTCCCCGCCCGAGAGCACGCGACAGATCTTGTCGATGTCGCTGCCCGAGAAGCCGAAGCAGCCGCCTAGCGACTTGATCGTGCCGACCGACGCCAGCGGGAACGCCTCTTCCAAGGTTTCGTACACGGTCTTGTCCGCATCGAGCAGCTCCATGGCGTGCTGGGCGAAGTAGCCCAGGCGCACGCCTGCGCCCAGGCTCACGCTGCCCCCGTCGGGCGCGATCTCGCCCGCCACCAGCTTGAGCAAGGTGGACTTGCCTGCACCGTTGACGCCCATCACGCTCCAGCGCTCCTTGCGCCTGACTATCAGATCGAATCCGTCGTAGATGACATGGGATCCGTACTGCTTGTGCAGGCCCTCGATCTTGATTGCGTCCTCGCCCGAGCGCGGCGCCTCGGGAAAGGCAAAGCTGAGCGTGTGGCGGCGCCGCGGCGGCTCCAGCTTTTCGATCTTGTCCAGCTTCTTCACCCGCGACTGGACCTGCGCCGCATGGCTGGCCTGCGCCTTGAACCGCTCGATGAAGCGGATCTCCTTGGCCAGCATGGCCTGCTGGCGCGCATAGGCCGCCTCGGCTTGGGTCTCGTTCAAGGCGCGCTGCTTTTCGTAGAAATCGTAGTTGCCCGAATAGGTGGTGAGCACGCCGCCATCGATCTCGATGATCTTGCTGACCACGCGGTTCATGAACTCGCGATCGTGGGTAGTCATCAAGAGAGCGCCGTCGTAGTTCTTGAGAAATCCTTCCAGCCAGATGATGGATTCGATGTCCAAGTGGTTCGACGGCTCGTCGAGCAGCATTACGTTGGGCCGCATCAGAAGAATTCGCGCCAAAGCCACCCGCATCTTCCACCCGCCCGAGAGATTCCCCACGTCGCCGTCCATCATTTCCTGCGAAAAGCCCAGGCCCGCCATGATCTCGCGCGCCCGAGCCTCCAGCGCGTAGCCGCCCAGCTCGTCGAAGCGCGCCTGCACATGGCCGAAGCGGTCGACCAGGGTGTCCAGCTCGTGCGCGCGTGCTGGATCGGCCATGGCGTGTTCCAACTCGCGCATCTCCGTGGCCAGGGCGGACACCGGGCCTGCGCCGTCCATGGTCGCGCCAACGGCGGACACGCCCTTCATCTCGCCCACGTCCTGGCTGAAATGCCCGATGGTCACGTTGCGGTCGATGGAGATCTGGCCCTCGTCCGGCGACTCCTCGCCCATGATCAGACGGAACACGGTGGACTTGCCCGCGCCGTTGGGCCCCACCAGGCCGATCTTTTCGCCGCGCAGAATGGCCGCGCTGGTCTCGATGAACAGGATCTGCGGGCCGTGCTGCTTGCTGATGTTGTCGAGGCGAATCACGAGAACGAGGGGGTTTACTACGCTCGCCTCTGCGGTTCCACCACGGCGAGATGCAATTGCCCCTATACTCCCGCACCTCATGGCGATCCTCGCCACAGCCCAGAACCTGTCCAAGTCGTTCGGCGCGCGCCCGCTGTTCGACGGCATCAGCTTCACCCTGGCCGAGGGCGAGCGGGTGGGGCTTATCGGGCCCAACGGGGCGGGCAAGACCACGCTCCTGCGTATCCTGGCCGGCGCCGACACTGCAGATCGCGGCGAGCTGTCGCTGCGGCGCGGGCTGCGCGTGGGCCATGTGGCGCAAGTGCCGGAGTTCAGCGCGGGGAGCACGGTACGCGAAACCATCATGGAGGGCGCGGCGGGCATCGCCGATCACGACCTCGGCTGGAGGGCGGCGGCGCGCGCGGACGAGCTGATCTCGCGCCTGGATCTGGGCGGCCCGCAGGCGGGCGCAGACGCGCCGGTGGATCACCTGTCAGGTGGCTGGCGCAAGCGGGTGGCGCTGGCGCGCGAGCTGGTGCGCGAGCCGGAACTGCTGCTGCTCGACGAGCCCACCAACCACCTGGACGTGGAAAGCATCCTCTGGTTGGAGAAGCTGCTGGCTGCGGCGCCCTTTGCCACCGTGACCGTCACGCACGATCGCCTGTTCCTGCAGCGGGTGGCCAATCGCATTTTGGAGCTGGACCGGCGCAATGTGGGCGGGCTGCTCTCCCTCGATGGCGACTACGCCACTTTCATCGAGCGCAAGGCAGACTTGATGGCGGCGCAAGAGCGGCGCGAGGCTTCCCTGCGCAATACTCTGCGCCGCGAGACCGAGTGGCTGCGCGCGGGCGCGCCGGCCCGCACCACCAAGCAGCAGGCACGCATCCAGCGCGCCGAAACCCTGGCAGGGGAGGTCGACGAGCTGGCCAGCCGCAACCTGGTGCGCAGCGCGGACATCGACTTTGCCGGCACCGGACGCAACCCGCGCCGCCTGCTCGAAGCGCGCGGCATCGCCAAGTCGTACGGCGACAAAATCATCTTCAGGGGACTGGACCTGTTCTTGGGCCCGGGCAGCCGCGTGGGCCTCATCGGTCCCAACGGGTGTGGCAAGTCGACCTTGCTGCGCGTGCTGATGGGTGACGAGCCGCCGGATGCCGGTACGATCCTGCGCGCCGACGGCCTGCAGGTGGCGTACTTCGCCCAGCATCGCGAGGCTTTGGATCCGAACCTCACTGTGGTGGACACGCTTTGCCCCGGCGGCGATCACGTCACCTTTCGCGGCGCGCGCATTCACGTCAGCGGCTATCTGGCGCGCTTCCTGTTTCGCAGCGAGCACGCCAAGCTGGCCGTGGGCCAGCTCTCGGGCGGCGAGCAGAGCCGCCTGGCCATTGCGCGCCTAATGCTGCGAGCCGCGAATGTGCTGGTGCTGGACGAGCCCACCAACGATCTGGATCTGGACACGTTGCAGGTACTGGAGGATTCGCTGCTGGGCTTCGACGGCGCAATCCTGCTGGTGACCCACGATCGCTACTTCCTCGACCGTGTTACAGGGAAGCTGCTCGCCTTCCACACGCGTCCAGGCACAGAGGGGCGCATCAGTTCCCTGGTGGGTCTAGAGCAATGGGAGAGATGGCACGCCGAGGAGGCCGAGGCCACCGATGCCGCGAACGCCGCCCGGCCCAAGACGACGACGGCGCCTCTTGCAGCAATCCTGCGCCGCAAGCTCAGCTACAACGACCAGCGCGACTGGGACACCATTGAAGCTCGTATCGCCGAGGCCGAGGCGAGCCTGGCCGCGCTGCGGGCCGAGCAGGAAAGGCCCGACGTGGTTACGAACCACGACCGTCTGCTCGAGCTGGAGGCAGAAATCGCCGCCGCCCAGGCGGAAGTCGACCGCATCTACGTTCGCTGGGCCGAACTGGAGTCATTGGTTCCCCGGTAGACTGCCACCCCTCCTGTCCATGCCGGTAGCTGCACAGGCAGGATGACATCCCACCGGTTCATGGGCGGCCAAGAAACTCGCCCTGGCGCTCCGCAAGAACGGATCCATTATGGCCGGATCAGGGCCCAATTGAAAGCTTGTTCTTTGGCCCGGGATGCGGCGCAATGGCGCACGGACCATGGCAGACCCCCTCGATTCTCGTCTGCAAGAAAGAATCTGTGACCAGCTCCGCCTGGCGCAACTGGCGCGGTCACTCTCGCCCAATGCGGCTGTGCCGTATTTCGCCCACATGCGACTGGAGACGGACGGCCGGTTTCGCGACGTATTGCTGGGTCCCGAAACGCGAACTGGCGGCGGTGTGGCCATCATCGACTGGCGAAACGCGCCTCTGGCCGAGGTCTTCTTCTCCTGCGCCGAGGGTGATGACTACGAGATCGACGCTGGCGAGCGCACCCTGACCGGCACGCTCGTCCAACGCAACCTGGTCAGTTTTGCGCAAGGCGAGCTTTGCGAGATCGAGACCGCTGAGGGCCAGTTTCGGCTGAGAGATGGTGCGTGGCACTTGGAAACGGAGCCGCCGCCCGGGCTTGCCCTGCGGCCGGAGGCGGAGCGCCTGCGGTCCAGCTCGCCCGCCGACGTGATTCTGGACGCGGCCCAGCGGCGTATCGTCGAGCTGCCGGCCGGCAGGGCGGTGCTGCTTCTGGGCGAGGCCGGGTTCGGCAAGACCACGGTGGCCCTGCATCGGCTGGCGCGTCTGCGAGAGCGGGCCGGGCCTCGGCTGCGCGCTGCCGTCATCGTTCCCACCGAAGGCCTGCGCCGTCTTTCGGCCGCACTGCTGGAACGGATGGGCGTGGGTGGCGTTGGGGTTTGGCTCTATGACCGCTGGGCCGGGGTCGAGGCCCGGCGTGCCTTTCGCAAACTGCCCGAGCGCGAGAGCCAGGACGCCAGCGCCGGGGTCATCCGCATCAAGCGGGATCCAGCGCTACGGGGCGTGTTGGCCGAGTTGACGACGCGACAATCCTCGCGGCGGACGCGGCGGCGGGATCTGCTGCACCTCTTTGGGGATCGCGTGCTGATGGAGAAGCTGGCCGCGGCCTCCCAGCAGGGCATTGGTGCGGGCATGGTGGCCGAGGTGCTGGAGCACACGCATGTGCAGTTCAGCACCACCGCCGAGGAGGAATTCGCGCATGTGGATGTGGATCGGTTGGAGACCCTGGACGGCCGGCCGATAGACGACGGCACGCCGACAGAGGACGCGGGCACGCTCGATACCGAGGACTACGCCGTGCTGTTCGAGTTGGAGCGACTGCGGGCCGAGCGCGCGGGCGAGCCGCCGGCGCAGCCACACCAATACGACTGCCTGGTGCTGGATGAGACGCAGGAGTTTGCTCCGCTGGAGTTGGCACTGCTGGGCCGCGCGCTGGCGCCGGGTGGTAGCCTGATCGTTGCAGGCGATGCGGACCAGCAGGTGGATCCCACGGCGTGCTTTTCCGGCTGGGCCGGCAGCATGGCCGAGCTGGGGTGCGCTGCTTACGAGACCGCGGTGCTCGAGGTGAGCTATCGCTGCCCACCCGACGTCACCGAGCTGGCCCGGCGAATCCTCGATGGCGGCAATGTGCCCTGGCCACCCGGACCCTCCACGGTGTGCGCAGAATTTGCCAGCGAATGCCACCAGGCCGACTGGCTGACTCGTGAGCTGCGCACACTGCAGAACAGCGATCCGCGGGGGTCGGCGGCCCTGATCTGCCGCACGCCCGAGGCAGCCCGGCGCCTGGCGCAGCACCTGCGACGCGGCCTCGGCTTGCGCCTGGCGCTGGATGGCGACTATCAATTCGTGGGCGGCATCAACGTCACCAGCGTGCAGGAAGCCAAGGGCCTGGAATTCGACTACGTGGTCGTCCCCGACGCCTCGGCTGCCGTCTATCCCACCACCCCAGCCGGCCGCCGCGCCCTGTACGTGGCCGTCACGCGCGCGTCGCACCAACTAGTCCTATCCACGATCGGGCCGTGGACGGAGATCTTGCGCCGCGAAGGTCAAGCTGGCTGAACGTCACTGCACGCTCGCGGTTTCTGCCAACACGGTGACGCGCTGGTGGGGTTGATGTTGGGCCTGCTACTGTCGGTAGCGGAACTCATGCGAGGCAACCTTCCGCGGATCTATGCGTTTCGCTTTCTTCGCGATTTCCTGCTCATCATGCCGGCCATATGCTGCAATTCACACGCCCGGACGAACTGACCGGCCTGGTCGACGCGGCACTGGCAACGCCCGCACGCTGATCCGGTCAGGGTCGCTTCAACCCGGAGTCGATGGAGCAGGCTGCGCGTAGAGCGAGCTAATCTCGGGCTGTGTAAGTGCCCTTCGGTAGACCACGATATCGTCCAGATCCCCGACGAAATAGCGCCCTTCCTTCGACCAGCGGCCCAAATAGAGGGCCGGGCTTCCCGGCTGAATGAGGTCGGTGATCGGACTCTGGTTCAGCAAGACGCTGTTCTTGAAGAAAGAAAGCTGCATCTGACTGCTGTCCACGACGGCCACAAGATGGGTCCACACGCCAACGTCGACGCAGTTGGCACAAGTGTAATACTCGTAGGCGTCGCCCGCATCGCTCTGGCGGGGATATCCGAAGTGGTATTCCATGTCCCAGGAAGTCACCCGCGCGTTCATTTCCCACCCGCCGACAAAGGGGATCTCGGTGCTGATGAGGGTGACGTAGGAATCTCCTAAGTCGGCATTGGGAGGACGCACCCAAAGCGACACGCTCCAACTCTTGTTCGCCTGGGGGAATGACTCCCCCACGGTTACCGAGTCCCCTGACTCGAAATGGATTCCATTGCCAAAGCGGCCGGGGATCCACGTGGCGCCGAGGATAACGCCATCATATCCGTTGCCTGAATGGTCCACCAGCGTCCCCCCCGTGCCTTCATCACAAGACCAGTGCGCGACCATGTCCGTGAGAAGACTGTCAGGCGCCTGGCCCACCACGTTGAGTCCTCCTGGCGAACAACTGGCCAGCAGCAGCGCTAGCAGAGCGAATGTTCGATGTATTGTCATCACTATAGCCATCCAATCAGGGTTAGGCAGAGCAGCAGGTCCGGGCGCCCCGCGACCGCCTGGGAATTGACAAACCGGATCGTCGGATAGGGCTGGGCCAATTGCGCGTGGACTTCGAGTGCAATCTCGAATCGGCTGCTTAGGGACAACCGAAGCCCCGTACCCACGTCGGCCAGAAAGGACCATCGCCCGGCTGTCTGTCCCTGGTAAGGGAAGACTGCCTGCCCTTCGGCCGAGGTGTACCGCGCGCCCGCGCCCAGGGAAAAGAATGGCTGCAAGCGCCTGCGCGGCCGCAGCCGGACTCCAGCCTCGACAAGGCCGAACTGCTCCGCCACCTCTGCCGACATCTCGGCCGAGCCCAACGACGATTCGACGTGTGGTCGGGTGCCCAGTCCAGCCGCCGTGACCCGCATGAGTACATAGCGACCCACCGCGAAGTCGAGCCGAATCATGGGAAGCAACGCCGGGCCCACCCCGCCAAAGCTCGCGACCCCGATGCCACCAACCTCGATCGCCCAGCGCGAAGGTTTGCGCGAATCGAGTGCGTGTTCCACGAAGCGGGTCACCTCTGCGGGCGGCGGCTTGAGCACGATGGGGGGCTCTCTGCCGCCAACCATGGCGATTTCCAGCAGGCTCGCCCGCAACAGCTCGATCGCCCTGATGGCCAGGATCTCCGCCGCCCGATCGGACTCGGGCTGGTTGGGAACGCGCCTGACCACCGACTTGCCAGTCACCCGGTCGATGACCCACACTTCGACCGAACCGGGTTTGGAGTCGCCCAGGAGCGCAACCACCGCGCCAACGTTTTCCCCGCTCGCCGCCTTTTCCAACGATGCGCGCGCGTCGGCCCCGGCCGTCGCGGTCGTGATCTCCACGTCGAATCCCGCCGACACCAACTCGCCGTGCATGCGCACCAGAGCCTCGGCCATGATCGCCGTGGGATTCGCCGGTCGCACCAGGACTACGGTGGATGCCCATCCTGCCTCCGCCACCAACGTCGCGACCACCGCCAAACCCGCAGCGAGCGCGCGCCGTGAGACGATCGCGTTCACGGCTCTTGGCGAAGCGCCCTGGCTGCGCCTGCGTAGGTCCCAGTTGGGAAGCGGTGCAGGTAGTCTTCGGCGACCATCCGGGCCGCAGCGGCTCCCATCAGCTCTTGCATCACGATCATTTCTCGCCCTAATGCCTCAGAAGCATAGGCGCCGGAAGGAGCCTCTTCAAGATAGCGTTCGTACCATGAGAGAGCCTTGGGCCTGCCGCCCTCGCGCATCTCATCCAGACGTCCGAGAAGGAAGGCGGCGTCAAGTGCGCGCGCTGAACCCGGGAACCGACTGCGTTGGGCCAGCAGGGCCTGTTTGGCGATGTTCTCTCGTCGCCGGTAGCGGGCCGCATCAGCAAGGGCCGACAGATCCTCGCTGGAGGCCTCAGCAAGACAGCGCTCCAGCCCGCGCCGCTCGACGTCTCTCAGGATGAAATCCGTATCTCCGGCAACCAGAGCGGCGGGCCAAGTGTGCGGCCAGGCAACACCGCGGCCGTGGGCACCCGAACGCTGAGCGGTAGCCTCGCGTGCGGTGTCCGCCCGGTCGGGGTCAAGCCCTGGCTTGCTCAGCCCTAGCTCCGGCTCAGGCGAAACCGGAGCGCTGGCAGGTTGCAAAGCTGCGACGTCTTCCAGGTCTCGCAACACGACCTCTCGCTTCGGGAGGTTGACGGCCAGCCGCTGGCCCGCGCGCACGGTGATCGCGCCCTCAGAAAGTGGACCGGTGACCGAAACCGTCCCCTGCTCCATGCGAAGATCAAGCTGCTCGCCAGTCGCATCCCAAGCGACGGTGAAGGTCGTGCCCTGCACCGTGATCAGGAAGGGTCCTGCGTCGACCAGCCAGTGCGCGCCCGGTCGGTGCGCCACCTTGACCGATGCAGTTCCCCGCTCGATGGCGAAACGGGCGCCCTCGGCGTCGACCGAGCGCAGACGGCCGCGCGCACCAGCGAGGAATTCCAGCTCGCTTCCCTCGGTGAAGCGCAATTTCACGCCCGCGCTGCCCAACGAACGAAGGTACCCCCCATCGACGATCTCGCCCCCTTCGACGTGGTAGGCGAGGCTTGATGTCTGCGGCACCGCCACGCGCGCGCCAGAGAAAACCAACCATATTGCACAGGCGACCACCCCAGCACCCGTCCCGGCGAATGACAGCCTGAATAGACGAACCCGTTGGCGCTGGCGCGCCGCAAGCCGCGCCCTAACAATGTCAAGCCCGCTCTCGCGCTGCGCAGGAGTCATGGGGGCGATCGCGGAACGGACAAAGTCAGTCACCCGCTCAACGGTGGCTGGCAAGGACCCCTTGTCGACTTCACGTCCCATGGGGCCCCTGCACTTTCTCAAGGAAGCCGGCCAGATCTCTGTCGCTTGCGATCGAGTCTCCCACTTCGACAACCGCCTGGGCATGCGCGCGCTTGACAGTCGACAATGAGATCTCCATCGCAGCAGCAATCTCCCCCAACGTCATCGACTCAAGGTGACGGAGCGCGAAAACCAAACGCTCGCGCGTTCCAAGCCGGTCCAGGATCTTGTAGAAACGTCGCAGTATTTCCCGCGCTTCAGGATCGGCTCCGCAGAACGGGACCTCGGGCAGGTCCTTTGGTGTAAGGAAGGTGAGCCAGCGGCCTGCTCGCTTGCGGCGGAACTCCCACTTCAGGATTCGGATTGCGAACGAAACGATGAAGCTCCGCAGGGACTCGGGCTTGCAGAGAGTCCTCACCCGGGCGAACAGCCGATAGAACACCTCCTGGGTGATGTCCTCAGCTTCGTCCTCGCTTCCGAGGGCTCGCCAGGCCATGTTGAAGACGAGAGGAGCGAATCGGTTCCACGTCACAGGATGCGCCCACGGCTCGCCCGCGATTAGAGCCCGCGCCAGAGCGGCATCATCTACATCTGAGCGCGCCGCGCTCGGCACAATGTGAAGCGGTATGTTTCTGCGACCAGCAGACATGTGTGACCTGACGTACGTCCTATCCGCACCTCAACAGTAGCAGGTTGGGGCAGGAACAGGTCAAGGGGCCGAAGCGCAGCGCGTTGCGGCCAAGCCCGCTATTTAGGGCGAACCAGGGCCCACGTTGGTCAGGGCGAACAAATAGTCCCCCCAGCGACCGTGCGGATGATGCTTGTAGTAGTAGGGCATCTCGGCGCGCGCAGCGTCCATGTCGTGCAAGTTGATGTATCCTTGAACCAGCAAGCTGTCGCGCTCGTCCGAGTCGCGCGAATCGCCGAATCGCTGGCGCGCCTCGCGGGCCAGTTCCACGGTCTTGGCCGGGTTGGACCGCCAGTTTTCCCGGATCTGCTTCATCAACGCAGCCTCGGCCGCGGTCTCAGTTTCAGCAGGCGTGGGAGAGCTCGCATCCGGCATGACGAATACCGGCGGCGGGGTGCGGACAAAAGCCGGCACAGGGAGCGCGCCGGCGGCCGGCGGTGGTTCCTTCTCCGTCGGCGCTTCGTGATTCCCTCCCCGGCGCAACAAGAAAACCAACACAGCCGTGACCAATGAAAGCCAGAAAAGGATGTGGATCGCGCGTTTCATGAGAGTCCAATTCCCGGGCGAATGTGCGAGGAGATGTTGCCGCGGCTCGGTTGGGATGGCAAGGGCTGCGAGGGCGCGGATGGTGGTGTTGCAGGAGCAGCCGGGAGTGTCATGCGAAGTCAGCGAATCGTCCACGCCGCGGAGCGCTGTCATAACTCGTCATGGCAACCAATGCCACTTCAGGGCTTGGAGCGCACGCCCAGGCGTGCAAATATGGCGTCCGCGCTGGAGGAACCTACGATGCGAAAGACACTCGGCCTTTGCTTTCTTGCCCTCACCCTGACCGCTGCAACGGCTCACGCACAGGGCGTCTTCCTCGAAAAAGGGCAGCCCGGCCTGAGCGCCGCGGTCGGCGGTGCTGTGATAGGCACAGGCTGGAGTGCGTCCGTCGTGCCCGCCTACACCTACCGAGGCGTCTTCGACGTGGGCCTCGACGTAACTCGCTATAGCTACAGCACCGGGGCGGCAAACCATCTCTCAGCCATCGGCCTGATGCCTTTTGCCAACGTCTATTTTGCCCGCGCCGAGGATGGCCTGTTGCCAGTGTCGCTTTCAGGAACTCTCGCTTTCCAGAAGCGGATCTTCACGGGCAACGGTGGGGCGCCCGATCCTGACGGATGGGGTTTGCTTGTCGGCGCCTCCATCTTCCGTCGCATCGAGTTCACCAACAGCTTCACTGGCATTCCCGAGCTATTCCTCGCGTACGACCTGCAGTCCCTTGCTTTCCACAGCTCGGCGATCGATGCCGCCGCTGCGACTAGCCCGGGCGAGACGACATACTACTACCACAATCCGCGCGTGTTACTTCGCGCCAACATGGGTTTCCAGGGTGACAAGATCCTATACACAGTGGTCCCCTATGTGGGCTACCAGGCCGGCTTTGCGGTCGGCGCCAACCTGGGCGCGATTTTCTAGCCATGGCGCTGATGTGAGCCACTCGGGCAGACGAAACATTCGCAAGAAAGAAGAAAGTGCCAAGTTCTTGCGTCTAGGATAGCAGTCTTGTGAGTACTCCCGCCCGCCTCGAAGACAACCTTGGCTTTGCCTGTACCGACCTGCAGTGCCGGCTGGGACGCGGGTCCGCGGTGGCTCTGCGCTGGCTGGGTTCGGATGGCGAGCGGACTGAGTTCACGTTCGCACAACTCGCCGTGGATAGCTCGCGTTTTGCGGCCGTTCTGGCCGGGCTGGGTGTGGCACCGGGCGCGCGCGTATTCATCATGCTGCCCAAGCTGCCCGAGGTGTTCATCGCCGTTCTGGGCAGCCTGAAAGCACGCGCCGTGGTGGGTCCCTTGTTCGCCAACTTCGGCGATGAAGCGCTCTTGGATCGGCTGGGCGATTCCCGCGCGCGCGTGCTTCTTACCAAGCACAGCTTGCTCAAGAAGGTTAGCCGCATCCGCGACCGGCTGCCGGAGCTGTGCCACATCCTCCTGGTGGACGCGGAGGACCACCTGGCCGCCGATATCCTGAGCTATCGCCGCCTCATGCGCGAGGCCTCGGCCGACTTCGTGGTGGCGCCCACTGCCCCGGAAACGCCGTCAATTCTGCACTACACCTCAGGCTCGACGGGCAAGCCCAAGGGCGTGCTGCACGTGCACGGGGCCTTGCCCAGTATCGTGGCGACGACACGCGATGTCCTCGGCGTGGGACCGGGTGACGTATTCTGGTGCACCGCCGACCCGGGCTGGGTGACGGGGACGTCCTATGGGATCATCGGACCCTGGGCGGTCGGCGCCACCCAAGTTCACTACAGCGGCAGCTTCGACGCCGACGCGTGGATGACTATCCTCGAGCAGGAACAGGTCAACGTCTGGTACACGGCACCCACCGCCCTGCGCATGCTTATGCGTGAAGAGGCGTCGCTGTATACCGGCCGGCGCCTGGATGCTCTGCGGTGCGCAGCAAGCGTGGGCGAGCCGCTCAACCCTGAGATTACCTTCTGGGCTCGCCGCACCCTGGGCAAGGAGATTCACGATACCTGGTTCCAGACCGAGACCGGCGCGATCATGATCGCCAATCGGCCCGGGCTTGCGGTGCGCCCCGGTTCTATGGGCAAGGTGGTCGACGGGGTCGAGGCCGTCATTCTGGACAGCGCGGGCCAAACCCTGCCCGTTGGGCAGCAGGGCCGGCTGTGCCTGCGTCGGGGCTGGCCCGCCATGTTCACCCAGTACCTCAACCGCTCCGAGGTCTACGCCAGCAGGTTCCACGGCGAATACTACGACTCGGGCGACATGGCGGTGCGGGACGCGGACGGCTACTTCTGGTTTGTCGGCCGCACCGACGACGTGATCAACACCTCGGGGCATTTGGTGGGCCCTTTCGAGATCGAAAGCGTCTTGTTGGAACTGCCCGAGGTGGCCGAAGCGGCTGCGGTGAGCGCGCCCGACCCTATCCGCTTCGAGAAGGTCGTGGTCTTCGTCTCTTTGCGCCGGGGGCATTCTCCTTCGCGCGAGTTAGAAAGTCGCATTCGTTTGCACGTGGCGAACCGCGTTTCATCCATCGCCAGCCCTCAGGAGGTGGTGTTCGTGGCCAGCCTACCCAGAAACCGCAGTGGCAAAATCATGCGGCGGGTCCTGCGCGCGAGCTTCCTCGGCCAAGACGAGGGCGACCTTTCCAGCATGGAAACCTGGCAGCCTGGGGACGTCGGCGACCGGCGCGAGCGGGTCTGAGGGCTAGCAGATCTGAAGAGCATAGAATTTGACCTCCCTGACAAGCGTGTCATGTCGTATCGACAGAAAGGGCTCTTTTCGATGATCACGTTCAGCATGCGATTTCTGACCCTGGCCTTGATGGCAGCACCCCTTTTCCTAGGCTGTGGCAGCAGTAACAGCACGAGCAGCAATGATACCGGTGGCACGAGCAGCCATGGCGGAGCGACCGCCAGCGGCGGAACGACCGCCAGCAAGAGCGGCGGAACGACCGCCACCGGCGGCTTGAACTCCAGCGGCGGAACGACTGCCACCGGCGGTTCGAGCTCCAGCGGCGGGACAACCCCCAGCGGCGGTTCGAGCTCCAGCGGCGGAACGACCCCCAGCGGCGGAACGACTGCCAGTGGTGGTTCAACCAGCAGCAGCGGCGGAGCTACCCCCAGCGGCGGCTCAAGCTCCAGCGGTGGGACAACCCCCAGCGGCGGTTCAAGCAAGAACGGCGGAGCGACCGCCAGCGGCGGAGCGACCGGCAGCGGCGGAGCAACCGGCAAGGGCGGAGCGACCGGCAGCGGCGGGACAACCCCCAGCGGCGGAGCAACCGACAAGGGCGGAGCGACCGTCACCGGCGGAGCAACCGGCAAGGGTGGAGCGACCGGCAAGGGCGGCTCTGCCACGGGCGGCACCATATCCACCGGGGGCAGCACGAGCTGCACCCTTGAAACCACCACTGTAACAGCCACCACCTATCCAGGCGGCCTCACCTTGACCAAGGCCTGCAGCCCGTACCTTGTCGACTCCATTGACGTCAAGGATGGCGGCGTGCTCACCATCGAGGCGGGCGCCACGCTGAAATTCAGCGACAACACGACGATCACTGTCGGGGATTCTGGCACGGGCAAAGTCCTGATAAACGGCACGGCACAGAGCCCGATTACGCTGACCACGCAATACGACACGCCTGCGGCTGGAGATTGGTATGGCTTGGATTTCTACCCAGGTACCGCGAGCGGGTCGCAAGTAACCTACACAAAGATCGAGTATGCAGGGGGCAACGACGACGGAGCCATCGTCGTCGAGAGCGCCTTGCCGGCAGGGACGTTGACTCTGGATCACTTGACCATCGACAACAATGATACTGCGGATGGCGCGGTCCCGATCCTGATGCGCGACGGCTCGGCGACTATCGCCTGCACCAACTGTACAGCCGACGGCACGAAGATTACTCACTAGTGCCGCTTGCCAGAAGTTTCACAGGGATTGAACCGATGGTCAATCCAGGAAGCCGAATCGCAGCACAAGGGGAAGCGGCACTAGCCTCGATTTACGGAGGGGTGAACCCCTCCCCCCGGCGGGCAAAGCCCGCCGGCGAGGGCGAGGGCGAAGCCCGAGGGGCGGGCAGGGTGGGTGGCAGGTCCCGAGTGCCGGAGGCTTCCCCCCTTCCCCCACTCGCGCCTTGCGCTCGCGTGCTGCCCGACAACACGCTTGCGAGCCCTTCAGATTCTTCTGGCGGGCAGCACTAGTTGCCCGAAAGGACAGCACACCGGACTGGCTTCCTGCCTGAGGCAGTGGGCCGCACGAGCGCAGGGGCCGGCCGTCCTGCTCCTCCGCCCCTGCTTGCTACAGCATTCGCCGGTCAACTACGCGTTTGGCTTTGCCCTCGCTGACCGGCGGGCCAGCCACGCGTCGGAACATTCTGGAGTCTTGGCGGCGCGACTGCAACCGCCTCGAAATTGTTGAGGGAGTACAGAGGATCGCGAAACGCTCCGTGCGCGCCGCTATCTCAGATACTGGGCCAGCCCGATATTCTGGTCCTTGATCGCCTGTGCTACGAGGCCAGCGAGTTTGTAGCCACCTTCCATGTCTGTATGCGTCGTGTCTGAATGGTCCGCCTTGTAACTGTGAAGGGTAGTCATGTCGGGGAGAGTGTTGTACCAGGCGGTCGAGAGGGCGGTGAGATCGATGAATGGCACGGGCGGGTTGGCGGCCGCAGCGGCATTCTTCGCCGATATCGCATGAAGGCTGGACTGATCGCCTACTGGAATACTACCCGCGCGCGCTGGAGGAGAAACCAGAATGATGTTGACCTGCGCGGCCTGCGCGTCGTTCACATACTTCGTGAGGTTGGCCTGCACCGTAGTATCCGCAACACCCTTGTCGTTGTGACCAAATTGGACAATCGCCCAGTCGCCCGGAACCCAGGCCTTCTTGATGGCGCCCCACATTTTCGAATTTCCGTAGAACGACGAGGAGCTTTCGCCGCTATCGCCATAGTTGGCAATGTCGACCGGAGCGTGGAAATACGCAGGAAACATCTGACCCCAGCCACCGAAGGCCGAGCTGGTCTGGTCGCACTCGGTGGAGTCGCTGGCCATATACACCATGACCGGCTTGGTGTCCGCCGTGACCAAGGCATAGCCAATCGCGGTGACCGGCGGGGTGGTTGGGCCGGAGAAGAACAAGTCGAGTCCCGGATAGCCGCCCGCGGCGTTTGATTCATCCGGCTGCCCCTCCAGCGCGCGCACATTGACGGCGAACGCGTACTCCAGGGTCTTGCCCGCCGGAATGGCGGTAAGCGCCAGAAGGTTCCGATTTGATTCGGTACCGATATAGATTGAGGTGTCGGTCGCCGCGCCGCCGACAGTGACGGTCACGGCGTAGTTTCCCGCCTCCGAGGTCGCATCCGCGGTCGCGGTCATCGTACTGTTGTAGGTGCTGCCGCCGAACAGGCACTCGGTGCAGGCCGGCCCGAAGCCGCCACCGGGGCAGTAGCTGCCGCTACCCCCAGAAACCGGCGACGCCGACTTGCATACGGCGTAGTTCGTGGCGGTGGGGGCCGGATAGCCCGTCGGAATAGTGTCGCCCCCGCCAATGGGTGCGGTCGAGCCTCCCGCGCCACCGGCCGCGCTGGTGCCTCCGGCACCGGTCTTGCCTCCCGTGGCAGAAGCACCTCCCTTGGCAGAAGCACCTCCCGTTGCTGAAGCACCTCCCGTTGCTGAAGCACCTCCCGTTGCTGAAGCACCTCCCGTTGCTGAAGCGCCGCCCGTTGCTGAAGCGCCGCCCATTGCAGAAGCGCCCCCCGTTGCAGAAGCACCCCCCGCGCCCCCGCCTGATCCTCCGAGCGAGGTCTTGCCCCCCGATGATGGGAAGGTATCAAAACCGCCGCTTGCAACCGTGCCGCCATTCGAGAATCGGCCACCCGTGGTCGCTGTGCCACCGGCCGAACTGGTTCCTCCGGAACTCACGACAACCCCGCCCGTGCTTTGCATCGTTCCGCCGGTCACGACAACCTGGCCGCCAGTAGCCGTTCCGCCAGTGCTGCTCGCCCCGCCCGCAGCACTGCCGCCATTCGCACCAGCGCCACCCTCTGTTGAACTGCACGCCACTCCAACACAAGCCGCCGTTACCACGGCGAGCAGGAGGTCAAATGAATGGCTTTCACCGCATCGGCCGAAACCGCTGCGAACTGTTTTCTGGTCGCTGTTGATGGTTTTCATCATGCTAAATAGTGGCGCATTTGGGCCTCGCAGTTCACTTCTTTTTTCACAAAAGTCGCTAGGACGCCTGATTCATCCTAACCAATGCCGCAATGCAGCGTCCTGAATATAGGCCCATTGCGTCATATGCCAAGCCTCGATCGCCCCTGATGCGATCCGCTTTTCGCCATCCGGGTGCCGTTGGGCGTTCCCATCTTCCGACCGCCTCCCGGCCCCCGCAGCGAACCGGTACCTGTACCTGAGCCTCAAGGATCACGTGCAGTGCCCAGGCAGCTCGGTATGCACCGTGCGTCGCCTGCGAATTCCAGCGCCTTTTCGGTTGGCTTGCGCGCCCTGGCACGCTATCACTAGCTAGGATAGCGAAACAGGACTGGCGGAGGCTTCTTTCCATGCATAGAAGAAAGATCGCACTCATCGGCGCAGGAAACATTGGCGGCGAGCTCGCGGCCCAGGCCGCCCGCCTGGAGCTCGGCGACGTCTATCTATTCGACATCCCGGACAAGCTCGGCATAGCCCAGGGCAAGGCCCTGGATCTGGAGCAGAACGGCTCTATCTTGGGCTACGACGTGCGCATCAAGGGCACGTCCAACTGGGACGACCTGGTGGGAAGTGACGTGGCCATTGTGACCGCGGGCATACCCCGCAAGCCCGGCATGTCGCGCAACGATCTGTTGGGGGTCAACCTGCGCATCATTCGTGGCGTGGCCGAGAATCTCAAGGTACAAGCCCCCGACTGCTTCGTCATCGTGGTTTCCAATCCGCTCGACGCCATGGTGCACGAGATGAAGCGGGTCACCGGTTTTGCCCCCGAGCATGTTGTGGGCATGGCGGGCCAGCTCGATTCCGCGCGCTTTCAGCTCTTCTTGGCGCGCGAGGCAGGCGTGGCAGTCAAGGACGTGCGCGCCATGGTGCTGGGCGGTCACGGCGAGACCATGGTCCCTGTGCTCACCTACTGCACCATCAACGGCATTCCGGTGCGCCAGCTCATCCCGCAGAATCGGCTGGACGCGATCATCCAGCGCACGCGCGACAGCGGCGCCGAGGTGGTCAAGCTCATGGGTTCGAGTGCCTACTACGCCCCGGCTTCAGCGGCGGTCCAAATGGCGCGTTCGTACCTCTACGACGAGAAACGCCTGCTTCCCTGCGCAGTGTACCTGCGGGGCGAGTATGGCGTGCACGACGTCTACATGGGCGTGCCCGCGGTCATCGGCGGCCAGGGTGTGGAGAAAGTAGTGGTCATCGAACTCGACGCCACCGAGCGCCAGATGCTGGAGAATTCAGTCCAGGGGGTACGTGACCTAATCGCCGCAGCCGAGAGCCTGTAGCGGCGACCAGCTAGATATCAGCCTGAGCGAGGGAAAACTTGTTGTTCTTCTCGTAGAGAACCTGGAAGGAGTCGCGCGATTCCGGAGGCAGCAGCCGCTTCACCTTCTCCTGTCGACCCCGTTCGAAGAGCACGAACACCCGGCGGCCGCGGTGGTTCTTCACCCACTCCTCCATTTTCTCGTCGGCGTTGTCGGTGTCGAAGACCGTGCGTTCTTCCTGCGGGCCTTCGTAGATCTCGTTCTTGGTGTAGAAGGTCTCACCCCGCCAGTACATGGAGTAGGCAATGAGCCGCTCGTCAGGCGAACGGCGGTGCCGGTAGTACTCCGCCACGGTTTCCTTCTGCGACCAGAACGGTGCCACCTCCCGCATGAACACGTCCAGCAGGAACCAGGTAAAGAGTACCGCCACTGTGCACAACCCCACCACGGCAGCGCGCAGCGATTTGCGCCAGCACAGCGCCAGCAAGGTCAGGCCGAATAGCACGGCAAATACAATGATCGGCGCGCGGAAGTCCAGCTCGTGGGGCCAGGGCCGCCCGGTCGGGCTGTGCACATAGTCGTATGAGAACAGCCACAGGAAGCGCTCGCTGGCATTCTTGGCGTTCACCAAATCTGCTATCACCAAGAGCAAGAGCGGAACGCCCAGAAGAACGGATAGAAACCCACGTCGCGCATCTCGCCGGGCGAGGAGGTCGTCGAGGAAACACCCGATGACGATGCCCAGCCCGGGAATGGCGGGCATGACGTAGTGGTGAAACTTGGTCATGGACATGGACACCACGGCGTAGCCCGCCACGAACCAGATGGCGCCCAGCCAGTACACCGATTGCCGTCGCACATCGTCCGCCTTGCGCATGACCATGGTCGCAATGGCAGCCGGGGCCAGGGCCACCCAGGGCAAGGTGCCGTAGCCCAGCTCGCGCAGGAAGTACTCGAACGAGCCCCGATCGCCGTGACGGCCCAGCATCATGCGCCGCCAATGGTTGTCGCCGAACAGCTCGTTCCAGAAGGCCCACCCGTGGCGCGCAATCATGGCGTGGTGCCAGGGCGCTGCTACCACCACCACTACGACGATCGACAGCAGCACTGCAGGCAGAAGCTGTGCGCGCCGCAGCCGCTTCCAGTTCCAGGTGAAGAGAAGGTAGGCAAGGAAGATGATCACAGGCAGGCCCAGGCCAGCAAAGCCTTTGGCCAGCACCGCCAGGCCGCACAGCATGGCCGCGATGTAGAGGTAGAGCGGGGCGCGGTAGCGCGCGCGTGCCGCAAAAAACAAGAATGCGATCGCGCCGAGGTAGTAGGGAATCATCAAGACCGCGCCGTACATCAGCACTTCGCCGCCGCCCCATGGCACCTTGACCTTGAGCTGGACCGAATCGACGATCAATTGCGGCAGGACGATGAGCAGGAAGAGGCCGACGGTGGTGTAGAAGAGCGGGTGATGGGGCCAGCTTCGCCAACCGCGGCCCCGCCGTGCCAGCACCTCGTCGCGGTCATCGAGCAAGGCAAGCGTTCCCAGTGCCAAGGCCATGGTCATGGGCCCGACGAAGGCCATGTCGGTCATGGCCTGACGAGCAATCAGGCTGAACATCGGGCATGTCCCGGTCACGAGAGCCGCCAAGAACCCGGCTCGGCGGTTCACGAAACGCGACACCACCAAGTACACTCCCCAGAGGGCCAGCACGCCGAACAGGCAGAAGGGCACGCGTACCGCCCATTCCGTGCGTGAAAGCAGAGCCATCTCACCCGGGTCGTTCCCAGGAAGGCCGATGCCCGCGATGTACATGCCGATGCTCATCAGCCAGAAGCTCAGTACCGGCTTGGACCAGAACACGTCAGCGTCACGCGGCGATCCGGGCCACCACAAGCTGATGAAGTCGCCTCGCTTGGTCATCTGGCGCGCGACCTCTGAGTAGTGGGTCTCCCATGGATCCCACAGGCCGTAAGTACCGGCGAACGGGATGTAAAGCAGGAGGCCGACGACAATTACCAGCAGGGTCATCTGCCGCTCGCTCAGGCGGTCAAACCAATTCACATGGGAACCCTCAAGGGTTCGCTCCGCCCTTCGGCCCTCCACGCCCACCCCCACCCCGCTCGCTTCGCTCGGCCTCGCCAAACCCTTCGGCCCCCCACCCGCCACCCCACCCCGCTCGCTTTGCTCGGCCTCGCGCGATGGTGCGCCGCCGGCGAGGGCGCGCGCGAAGCGCGCGGGGGAGGTGGGGTGGCTTGTCGGTCCCGAAGTCCCCTTGGGGGCAAAGCCGGCGGGCTCCCCACGCGAATTGTCCAGGCGCGCGGCCGGGCCTGCTGAAGCCGGGGGAGAGACTGTCGATGGTTTTTCTGGCGTGGTCACTTGGCGTCCTGCGCAGGGGCGAGACTTACATCTATCACAGGGCAGCCTTGCGGCCGAAACCAAAGGGCGTGAGGCGAGAGAAGATCGGAAAACCAGACCGATCCGGCGGCGCCGCACTTGCCTCTCTGATCCCTGCCCCTTCGGAGTTGCGACACCGCCGGACCCCCCACCTAGCTTGCGGATTCCCGGAAATCCCCTTCTCACCATCGAAGCCTCCACCGAGACGTCCCCACAGCCCACCGCCCACTCCGCCTCAGCCGCTGACCGATCCCCATCCACGACTACCCACCATCGGCAGATAGCGCCGCTTCTTGAGGGGAAAGCCTCAGCCTGAGTCGCATGGGGAGCCCGCCGGATTTGCCTGGCCTTTGCGCGTGCTTTCCCTTCGTTCCAAGGTCAAGAATCCGCCCTTGATGTCCGTTTCTCCCAAGGTGATCTTGCGCAAGAACCTCGGGCGTGCCCTGCGCCAGGGACACCCATGGATCTTTCGTGATGCGCTTGTCGAGGCGCCCGCTATCCGAAGCGGAACCGTCGTCGTGGTGGCTGGGCGGGACGGCAGGACCCTGGCGCATGGTTACTGGGATTGCACCGGGCCTATCGCGGTACGTGTCCTTGACCCGCATCCGGTGGGCGACGCGCGCGCGCTGGTCTGCGATCGTTTGCGCCTGGCGTTGGCCAAGCGGCTGGCGCGTCTCGACCGCGGCAAGACCAACGCCTTTCGCTGGGTCCACGGCGAAGGTGACCGTTTGCCGGGAATCCACGTCGACCTGTATGACTGCGTGGCCGTGGTGCGCTTCGACGGCGCGGGCGCCAGGGCGTTCTACCGAGATCTCGATGGCATGCTGGCCGAGTGCTCCGCCCCGCTTACCCTGTCACGGTTCGTTGATCGTGAGCAGCGCGGTGGCAACCTGGGCGAGATCGAGGTGCGTGAGAACGGCGTTCGCTTCATTGTGGACCTGGGCCGGGGACAGAAGGGTGGGCTGTTTCTCGACCAGCGCGAGAACCGGCAGGCGGTGGCGGGTCGCGCCGCAGGCAAGTCGGTGCTGAATCTCTACGGCTACACGGGCGGCTTTTCGCTGTACGCCGCAGCAGCGGGTGCAACCCACACCGACACGGTGGACATCGCCCGGCCAGCGCTGGCGACAGCGCGACGCAACTTCCAGCTCAACGGCCTGTCCCTGGAACATGCCGGGTTCCACGCCACAGATGCGCTGGCGTTTCTCGACCAAGCGGCTCGCCGGGAAAAGCGGTGGGATATCGTAATCTCAGACCCTCCCAGTTTTGCGCCGTCCCGGCTCGCGTTGCCCAAAGCCCGGAGCGCATACTTTCGCCTGCATTGTCTGGCCGCTACCGTTGTTGCGCCCGACGGCCTGCTGTGCGCAGCTTCCTGTTCCAGCCATTTTCCCCGTGATGAATTTCTCGCCAGCGTGGAGCGAGGTGCGGCCTCCGCTGGCCGCGGGTTCCGGCTGGAATCCGTGAGCGGTGCCGGATTCGACCACCCCGTCTTGCCCGCTTTCCCCGAGGGCGACTACCTGAAGTTTGCTATCGGACGCGTCGTCTGACGTGGCGCCGAAATTCGCGGGCGCAACTATGTTGCGCTTGCGCGTTCACGCGCCTAGCACTACTGTGTTGAGTTCGGATCGAGTCGGCGCGTCGCGAGGAGCCCCAGCCGCGACGAGGAACGAGGGAGGATACTCGACGTATCTGCCCGAGGAGCGAGGCCGCGGATGGGGCCCGCAGCAGCGACGACGACGGGAGAAATCAACACAGTAGTGCTAGTCTCTTGCGCCTAGGAGTTTCCATGGCCATTGAACGCACATTCGCTATCGTCAAACCCGACGCGGTGGCAAAGAACGCCATCGGCGCCATCATCGCCGCTATCGAACACGCCGGCCTGCGGGTCATCGGCCTACGCTACCTGCGCATGAGCCAGGTCCAGGCTGAGGGTTTCTATGCGGTCCACCGGCAACGCCCTTTCTTTCGCGACCTAGTCGCGTTCATGACCTCTGGTCCCTCGGTGGTTATGGCTCTGGAGGGCGACAACGCCATCCTTCGCTGGCGCGAGCTGATGGGCCCGACTGATGCCACCAAGGCGCCGGCCGGCACCATCCGCGCGAGCTTCGGAACCAACATCGAACGAAACGCCGTACACGGCAGCGACGGCCCGGACACGGCTCGCTTCGAGCTCAGTTGGTTCTTCGCCGGCGCGGACCTGGGACTGCCGGAACAGGCAAAATAGATACGTGGGCTGCGCCGTGCGACGCAAGACGCCCATCTTGTCATTCGGGCCGGCGTTGCGCTGATCCGTGGCTATACTTCCCGCCGTTGGATCTCCGATCGCTCACCATCGAGGAGTTGCGGGAGCGCGTGGCGCGCCAGGGTGAACCCCGGTTTCGCGCCGAGCAGGTCTTCCGTTGGCTGCACGGCCCTGGGCCGGGCGGCGTGGGCGGCGTACGCGCATTAGATGCTGTGACCAACGTTCCCCGCTCCCTGCGCGACGCCCTGCTGGCCGAGGCGCCCCTGCAACCCATCTGCCTGGACGGCGTGGTAGCCGCAGCCGATGGTACCCGCAAGTTCCGCTTCCGCACCCACGACGGCTACGCCATCGAGTCGGTGCTGATCCCTGACGACAAGCCCGAGCGGGCCAAGCTGACCCTGTGCCTGTCGTGTCAGGCAGGCTGCGCCTGGGGTTGCAGCTTTTGCGCCACCGCCACTCTCGGCTTCGGCCGGCACCTGTCGGCCGGCGAGATGGTCGAGCAACTCTACTGGGGCATGGAATCGGCAGGGCACAAGCCCAGCAACGTGGTCTTCATGGGCATGGGCGAGCCACTGCACAACCTGGATGAGGTGGTGCGCGCTCTCAGGATCTTCGAGCATCCTTGGGGTGCTGGGCTGTCGCCCCGACGCCTCACGGTTTCGACCGCCGGGGTCGTGCCTGGGATCGATGCCCTGGCGAAGATCCAGCCGGCACCCAATCTGGCCATCTCGCTCAACGCCACGACCGACGAAGTACGCGACCGGCTCATGCCCATCAACCGGCACTGGAATATTGCCACGCTGCTGGGCGCCGCGCGCCGCTTTCCCCTGGCCCACCACCGGCGCATCACTTTCGAATACGTTCTGCTCGCCGGTGTCAATGACAGCGACATGGATGCGGCTCGCCTGCCGCGCCTACTGCGTGGTATTCCGAGCAAGGTGAATATCATCCCGTACAACCCCGTGCCGGGCCTGCCCTTCGAGAGCCCCAGCGCACAGCGGGCCCTGGCCTTTCAGAACGCGATCCGGCTGGCGGACATTCCGGTCTACATCCGCACCTCGCGCGGCTCAGACGCCGCAGCGGCGTGCGGGCAACTGGCCGCGCGCGCTGATGAACGTCTGGAGAAGTGTGAACTGGCCGCCGTGGCCAAGACAGGACGCGCCTCATGAGCGGGGCCGCGCTCCACCGCCGCGGAAGCCCTGCCCCGGGTGAGCCGCTGCTTTCCGCCGCGGAGGTGCTGGCCTTGGTCAGCGATCCCATGCAGGCGGTTGAGGCGCGGCTTCTGGCTCAGATGGACAGCCCCATCGGGCGCATCCCCGAGGTGGGCGGCCACCTGCTCGGTGCGGGTGGCAAGCGCTTGCGGCCGCTCTTGGCGGTGCTCGCTTGCCGGGCGACCGACGCGCCCTTGAATGTGGCCATCGCGGTCGGTTGCGCCGCCGAGCTCATCCACACCGCCACTCTCTTCCATGATGACGTGGTGGACGGCGGGGCGGTTCGGCGCGGGCGGCCCGCCGCGCGCATGGTGTACGGCAACGGCATAGCGGTGCTGGTGGGCGATTTCTGCTTGGCGCGCGGGCTCGGAACCGTCTCGGCCACCGGATCCTTGGCCGCGGTCGAGTCCCTGGCCGCAGCCGTGACCGAAATGGCTGAGGGGGAAGTGGCACAATTGGAGGGCGCAGGCGATCCCGAGGCCACCGCCGACAGCTACTTCGACGTCATCGACCGCAAGACCGGATCGCTGATGGCGTGGTGTGCGCGAGTGGGTGGGGTGCTGCCTGCGCCACTCGACGCGGCCCTGGCCCGCTACGGTCGCCTGCTGGGGCGCGCGTTTCAGATTACCGACGATGTGCTCGACTGTGCGGGTGACGAGACGGCGAGTGGCAAGTCCCCAGGTCGCGATCTGCGCGAGGGCAAACTGACCCTGCCCGTGTTGCTGGCCTGCAAGGCCCGCCCGGCCTTGCGCGACGACATCCGTTCTGCCATGGGCGAATCGGGCGTATCGATAGAAGACGCCACCCGCATTATGCGGGCGACGCGCGCCGCGGGCGGCATCGACCGCGCCCGCGCCGAGGCCATGGCCCTGGCTCGTAACGCCGTTGCCGAGCTACACGCCGTGCCCCCTTCGTCCTACCGGGATGCGCTGGCCGCGCTGGCGCGCCTGTCGGTCGAGCGGGTGGCGTGATGGCCCAGGCCGCAACCGACGTGCGCGCCATGTTCGACCGCATCGCCGGCCGGTACGATACCGCCAATCGGGTCATGTCCGCTGGTCTCGACGTGCTTTGGCGGCGCCGGGCCATGCGCCTCCTGCTCGACCGACTGGAGCAGTCTCCCTGGGTGCTGGATCTGGGAGCAGGCACGCTCGACGGCGCGATCGAGATCTTGCACCAGCGGCCGGACGCGAATGTGGTGGCCGCGGATTTCACGCGCGCGATGTTGGTCGCTGGTCGGCGCAAGCCGGGCGCTGCTGCAGTGACCCTGCACGCAGCCGATAGCCGCCGGCTGCCCTATCGGGATGGCGCGTTCGGCGCAGCCTTTTCGGGTTTCTGCGTGCGCAACCTGCGCGACCTTGCGCTGGGCCTGGCCGAGTTGCGCCGGGTGGTGCGCTCCGGCGGCCGCTTGGTGATCCTGGAATTCTTTCAGCCCGCGCAGCCGCGCCCATTCTGGGACGGGCTGGTCACCAATCGCCTGCTACCCCTCTTGGGATGGGCGGCAAGCGGCGATCGCGAGGCCTACCGCTACCTGCCCGACTCGATTCAGCGTTTCGATACCCGGGCTGATTTCGAAATCCGGCTCCGGGATGTCGGGTTCGCCGAGGTGCACGGTCAGGACCTGTTTCCCGGCGGAATCGCCTCGCTAGTGGAGGCGCGATGAAACTCTTGGTCGCGGTTGGGGGTGCTTCGGGATCGCTGTATGCGCGCCGGCTGCTGGAAACCCTGGCTGCCTCGCCGGGTGTCGAGGTGGCCACGTGTTTTTCTCAGTGCGGCCTGCAGGTCTGGCGGTATGAGCTCGGTGGCGAACCCAGTTTTCCGTTCCGGCGCTACGCGGTTGACGACTTTGCTTCGCCCTTCGCCTCGGGCTCGGCCCTGTGGGACGCGGTAGTCGCCATTCCTTGCTCGGTGGGACGACTGGCGCGCATCGCCCATGGCGTGGGCGACGATCTCATCAACCGAGCTGCGGACGTGGCCTTGAAGGAACGACGCAAGCTCGTGCTCGTGGTGCGCGAGACCCCGCTGTCGCACATCCACCTGGAGAACATGCTGGCGGTGACGCGCGCAGGGGCCGTGGTCTTGCCGGCAGCGCCGTCGTTCTACTCTCGGCCAGTTACCATCGAGGACCTGGCCGACACCGTGGTGGCGCGCGTGCTGGACCAACTTGGCCTTTCCCACTCGCTTGCATCCCGCTGGGCCGAGGAGCAAGCGCGACGATGAGTGCCGGCGTCGCGGCGACGGGCCAATCCCCTGAGCTGTTCGTGCTCGGCCGCACGGCCCAGGCGGCGGCCCGGACCGCGACCGGCGGCCGCGGCTTCTTCTCTTGCAACACCTTCATCGCGACCTCCCTTCCCATGCTGACCGAAGCGACGGGCCGCGGGTTGCGCGGCTTGCTCCGACTTTTCCTGTCGGCCGACGAATCCGTGGACGAGCAAGAGCGGCGCCTGGCCGAGCTGGCGGACCAAGTTCGCAAGGGTTTGGCCCTCGACGGCGTCGCGCCCACGCCAGAAGAGGATTGCCTCGGCCTTGCAACCTTGCGGTTTGTCGCCCGCTGCCGGCTGGCGCTGGCTGGGGTGCCGCATGTACTCGTGGATCTGGAGCGCCTCGGCCCCAAGTTGGGCCAGCTTGCCCTGGGCTTCGGCGCTGACGAGCTTTGCGGACCCATCGTAGAAGAGCGTGCCCTGCGCCTGGGGGACAACGCCAGCAGCCGTGCCATCACACGCTCCGAGGCCGCCCAGCTCCTGCGCGGGGCCGGGCTGCGCGCCTTCGAGCGCGTGGCAGGAGGTGGGCTGGAGGAGTTCGCCCCGTGACTTTCGCCTCCATTTCCGAGAAGGTGAACGCTGGGGTTTCGCTCGCTTTCGAGGATGGCGTTGCGCTTTTCCGCGAGCCCGATCTGCTCAAGCTGGGTGCTTTGGCCAACCAGGTGCGCGAGCAGCGCTACCGCGATCGCACGACCTTCAACCGCAATCTGCACATCAACCCGACCAACCTGTGCGTGGCGAGCTGCAAGCTCTGCTCGTTCTCGCGCCCCAGCCCAGAGCAGCCCGGTGCCTACACCCTGAGCTTGTCGCAGGCATGGGAGAAACTGGAGGCGCGGCTGCAAGCGGGCCGCTTGACCGAGGTGCACGTGGTAGGCGGCCTCAATGACCGCCTGCCTTTCGACTACTACATCGACCTTCTGGCTGGACTCAAACGTCTGCAGCCGTCGCTGCACATCAAGGCCTTCAGCGCAGTCGAGATCTTCCACTTTCACAAGCTCTTCCAACTGGAGGTGCGCGAGGTATTGCAGCGCCTAGCTGCGGCCGGGCTCGACTCGCTGCCCGGGGGTGGCGCCGAGATCTTCGCGCCTCGAGTGCGCCAGCGCATCTGTCCCAATAAGTGCGACGCGGAGGAATGGTTGGATGTGCACCGCACCGCCCACCAGATGGGTTTGCGCTCCAATTGCACCATGCTCTACGGAACCATCGAGACTATCGAGGAGCGGGTCGAGCACCTGCTGCATTTGCGGGCGCTGCAGGATGAAACCGGCGGGTTTCAGGCTTTCATCCCCCTGGCCTTTCACCCCGAGAACAATTCCCTTTCGCATCTGCCCGCGCCCTCGGCGGTCGATGATCTGCGCGTGTGCGCAGTCGCGCGGTTGCTGCTGCACAACATCCCGCATATCAAGGCCTACTGGGTCTCGCTGGGAATCAAGACCGCGCAGAGTGCACTGTGGTTCGGCGCTGATGATCTGGACGGCACCGTGCAAGAAGAAAAGATCTATCACCTGGCTGGCTCCGATGCGCCGCAGGCCCTGGCTCCGAACGAAATCGCGCATCTCATTCGCGCCGCCCACCGCACGCCCGTGGAACGCGACACATTCTACAACGTGCTGGCAGAAGGCGAGGCGCTGCTGGCCGACGAGAATGAGATGCCCGTGGGAGGGTTGAGATGAGCCAGCGGCTGCGCCTGGCCGCAGTTTCCTTCCTGAACGCGAGGCCCATCACCTACGGGATCGAGCAGGGCCTGGTGGGCGCAGAGCGCTTTGACCTGCGTTTTGGCGAGCCCTCGCGCTGTGCTGCCGCAGTTGCCGCGGGCGAGGCAGACCTGGGGCTCATGCCCATCGCCAGCTACGCGGCCTCGATCGAAGAACTCCGCGTGGTGCCCGGCATCGCCGTGGCCAGCCGCGGCCCGGTGCGCACGGTTGTGCTGGTGGGCCAGGTGCCCTGGGAAGAGATGGCCGAGATCGCTCTCGACGGAGCCTCGCGCACCTCGCAGATGTTGGCGCGCCTTCTGACCAGGGAGCGCGGCCTTCATCCCGAGTTCGTCGAGGTGCCGCACGCCCAGATTGCGGAGGCGGCAAGCGGCACGCGCGGCGCGCTCATCATCGGCGATCTCGGCCTGCACATCGACGGCCGCTTTCGCCATGTCTACGACCTTGGCCAGGAATGGCACAACCTGGTGGGGCTTCCCTTTGTCTATGCGGTCTGGGCTGGCCGGCCGGGCGTGGTCTGCACCGAAGACGTGGTGCTGTTGCAGGAAAGCCTGCGGCTGGGGCTGCAGCGCCGGAAAGAGATTGGACGGGCCTGGGGGCTGGGCAACGGTGTCGACCCTGCGCTGGGCGAGAACTATCTGCTGAAAAACATTCGCCACCGCCTCGGCTCCGACGAATTGTCCGGCGCCACGGCTTTTCTCGCGCGCAGCTACCAGGCGGGCCTGCTGGCCAAATCCATGCGCGTGCGCCTGTTCGACGCCCCGGCTCCGCCGGAGCCGCGGCCACGCCCGGCGCGATCGCTGGATACCCTGCTCCACGACGCTGCCGCGGGCGAGCGGATAGCCCTCGAGGAAGGAGTGCGCCTGTACTCGGAGACAGACTTGGTCGACTTGGGCCAAGCCGCGGATCTTCGGCGGCAGGCGTTGCATCCCGACGGAGTGGTGACCTACATTATCGACCGCAACGTCAACTACACCAACATCTGCACCACCTGCTGTTCCTTCTGCAATTTCCACCGGCCCCCGGGCCACCCGCAGGCCTACACCCTGTCGCGAGAAGAACTGGCGCAGAAGCTTCACGAGACGCTCGAACTGGGCGGGGTGCAGGTATTGCTCCAGGGCGGCATTAACCCGGATCTGTCGCTGGCGTATTACGAGGATCTCTTCCGCTACATGAAAGCGAACTTCCCCCTCGCCATTCACGGGCTTTCTCCCGAGGAGATCCGCTATCTGGCCGAACGCGAGGGCTTGCCGGTGCGGGCCGTGCTCGAACGCCTAGTGGCCGCGGGCCTGGACTCCGTTCCTGGCGGTGCGGCCGAGATCCTGGACGACGAAATCCGACGGCGTATCTCGCCCAGGAAATGTTCTGCCGACACCTGGATCGATGTCATGCGCGAGGCGCATGGGCTGGGGCTGCGCACCAGCGCCACCATGGTCTTTGGTTTCGGCGAGTCGCCGCGCCAACTGGTCGGGCACCTCGACCGCCTGCGCCGCCTGCAGGATCAAACCGCGGGCTTCACCGCCTTCATTTGCTGGAGCTTCCAGGCCGAGGGCACGCGCCTGCCGCTGCACGACGACACTGGCAGCCTCCGCTATCTGCGCGTCCTGGCCCTGGCGCGACTGTACCTCGACAACTTCCCCAACCTGCAGGTCTCGTGGGTCACCATGGGACCGGCGGTGGGACAGGTTGCCCTGCGCTTCGGCGGCAACGACTTTGGCTCAGCCATGATCGAGGAAAACGTGGTCGCCACCGCGGGTACGGTATTCAAGATCTCCGCGGCTGACATTGAACGCTGCGTGCGTGGCGCGGGTTTCGTTCCCCGCCGCCGGAATATGCGCTACGAGCTGCAGAGTCAGCCCTGTGCCTGAAGCCCGCAACTCGGTACAATGGTGGCTCCTTTCCCCTGAGAGCAAACACCTGACCGACCAAGGCGAGACACGGCATGAAGAAGAGCGACCTTTTCATTCCTGGTTTTTCTCACAGGACGCATGGGGCGGTCAGAGCCGCCATGCCGGAACGTCTTGCGCTTCTGGCGTACGAGGCAGCGCTTGGCAGCTAGGCTAGCCAGGGTCGCGGATCGCGAACTCGGCGCGCTGGCGCGGGGGCTGGGGGGCTTCGCTATCATTGGGGCGTCGGTAGGCCTGGCCATCGGACAGATCGCCAGCGCAGCGCTGCCACGCTTCGCCTCCGAGAACTGGGCATCCGTGCGCGAGCGGCAAGTGCTCTTGCGGGACCTCGGCGTGGGTGCGCTGCTCGGTCTGCTGTGCGCCGGGCTCATGTTTTTTCGACGGGGAGCGACCCTTGACCGCCTGACTCGGGCCGCGCGTCTCTTGGCTCCGCTGGCGCTAGCCGGGCTGGTGCCCGGGCTCCTCGGGCTTAGCGGCTGGTCCGACACCCTGATGGTCTGCCTCTTGCTCACGGCGTTCATTGTCGGCATCGAGCCGCTGTGGCGTCTGCACTTTGGCGCCTACGACACCATGCCTGCTCGCCGTAACGGCCTTCCCATCAGGCGGCGGCTGCGGGCTCTCTGGGCGCGGATCGCCCCTGCGGTGCAAAGGCGCGGCCCGGCCGTGATCGTGGCGGCCGCGGCCATCGGCTACGCGGTGTTCATGGGGTTTCTTGCCCTGCGCAGCCACGCCAAGTTCAACACCTTCAACTGGGATCTCGCGCAGCTCGACAACCAATTCTACAACGCCCTTCACGGCCACCCCTTCCGCTGCACGGTGCTGATTCGCGAGGGGAACTGGAGCGAGCTGCGCAACCACGCCGAATTCTCGCTCTTCGCGCTGTTGCCCTTCTATGCGCTTCATCCCTCGGCCAGCACCCTGCTCGTGCTGCAGGCGCTTCTGCTCGGGTCCGCGGCCATCCCCCTGTACCGAATTGGCGCCCGACGGCTGTCACCGTGGCTTTCGACCATTATCGTCTTGGCCTACCTTTTCTACCCACCCCTGCATGGTGCGCAGCTTTTCGACTTTCATTTCCAGCCCGTGGCGGCGGCGTTCTTGCTTTGGGCCTTCGATTGTTTGGATGCCCGGCGGATGCGCCTGTTTGGGCTGTTCTTCCTGTTGGCAATCGGATGCCGCGAAGACGTCTCCGCCGGGACGGCGGTGTTCGGGATCTTCTTGATCCTGTGTGGCCAGCGCGTGCGCGCGGGGATCATCATCACCGCGGTCTCGCTGGTCTGGTTCATCGCCATGCGTTTCTTCATCATGCCGTCGGTGGGGAGCTGGGGCTTCGCCGATACCTACCGGGAGCTGTTTCCGACGGGCGGGCACAACTTTGTCGGGATCATCCACACCATAGTGACCAATCCGCTGTTCACCCTACGCACGCTTATCACCCCCGAGAAGCTACGCTATGCGCTCCAGATCCTGGCTCCGGTCGCATTTCTTCCTCTGCGGCGGCCCCTGCTTGCACTAAGTGTGTTGCCAGGGACGTTCTTCACCCTGCTGACTACCGGGTACGGGCCGACGCTCGACATCGGCTACCAGTACGGAGCCGACTTCATCCCCTATATCTTCCCGGCCGCGGCCTTGACCCTTGCCGCCCTCGGCCGCGTGCGACGGCGGGCTGCCGTCGCGACCTTGATTTGTGCGACGGCCGTCGCCACCTTCCACTGGGGGGCCATTCCGACACGCGCGACCTACAAGTCCTGCTACGGCTGGAAGACATTCGAGCCGCCCACCACGATTGAGCGGCGCAGGTTCGCCGCCATGACCGAGCTTGCGGCGCTGGTGCCGCATGATGTGATCCTGGCGGTTACCGATCGCGAAATCGCGCATGTGTCGAACCGCCTCGAATGCTGGAACCTCTCAGTGGGATGGGAGGGCTCCGACTACATCCTCTACCAGACGCTGAATCCCACCGAGCTAGAGCTGCAACAGGTGGCGGGAGCCAAGGGCGCCGGATACGTCGTGGTGGCGGAGCGTCCCGAAATGGTTCTGCTCAAGCGGCCAGGCGCACGCGGGCCGCAGCCGAGTCGACGGGGTCGTTAGGGGGGTTCCATTCCAATCACTTGCGGGCGCGTCGGCGCCAGCCAACGATCAGAACACCGAGAACCAACAAGAGACTGCCAGGTGCGAATCGATTGGGATTTCCACTGGTCAACGAGCAGCCGGAGGAGCTGCTGGAGGTGACACCCGTGTTGGCGCTGCCTCCTTCTGCCATGCCGCCACCCGTGCTCAGCGAGCCGCCTGTCTGGATCACGCCGCCCGTGCTGTTCGCGCCCCCAGTGCGGACTGCACCGCCCGTGGCCGATGCCCCACCCGTAGCCGATGCCCCACCCGAGGCCAGCACGCCGCCCGCTGCCACCGTTCCACCCGTGGCCAGCACGCCACCCGTGGCCGGCGCCCCACCGGAGGTCTTTGCCCCACCCGCAGCCACGGTTCCACCTGTTGCCATCACGCCGCCCGTGCCCGATGCGCCACCCGTAGCCAACACGCCACCCGTGGCCGGCGCTCCACCGGAGGTCTTTGCCCCACCGGCAGCCACTGTTCCACCTGTTGCCATCACGCCGCCCGTGCCCGTGGTTCCACCGGTGCCTCCCGCCGTATCCGTCTTTATGAAGGCATCGGGAGATGCGGTATCAGCGACGGCACTGTCCTTCAGGGTGACGGTGCCGCCGTCGGGAACGGGACTTGAACCGTCGAGACCCAGGAAATGAATGGCCGCGCCGGCTTCGGGATCGACAACAAGATCACCATGCCCCTTTCCGGTTTCCTGAATTGCCTCAACCTGAACCACGCCCGCACTGTCGGCATAGCGGGTCCTGATCCAGCCGGTTTGAATGGCATTGTTCTCGGTTGAGGTTGGTGTCTCGCTCACCCCGAGCACGTTGGTCCACTGCTTGATCGCTTCCCCGAAGTTGTGAAAGGCGACAGTGGTATCAATCGACCCGTGCCACAATTGGATACGCGGACGAGTGCCGGTGAAACCAGGATAGGCGGCCCGCACCAGATCGCCCCATTGCGCCCCTGTCATGGTCACTTGGCCATTAGCACAGGTCGAGCTCCAGCCCAGGCTGTCGATATTGCCCTGGGCAAAACAACCAAAGGGGACGCCAGCAAAGGCCGCGCCTGCCTTGAACACGTCGGGATAGTCACCAATCAAAGCCTGGGTCATCATGCCGCCCGAGGAATAGCCCGCCACATAGACCCGGTTGGCGTCCCCGTTCTTGTTCGCAATGACGTAGTTGATCGCCGACATCATCCCCTCCGCATCGCTGCCCGTCCCGTTGTGGGTCAGATCCGCGGTCGAGTGAACGTCCCAGCACTGGTCGCTGCTCACCGCCGAAGGACAGACCATGAGGAATCCGTATTGGTCAGCCTGTTGTGCGAATGAATCTCCCGAGCTGCACATGCTCTGGCCGCCGTTTGAGGCATGGCACGCGTGAAGGTGGAGCAAGATGGGCGGCTTCGCGCCGACGTTGCTCGGGGTGTAGAGGTACATCGGAAGGTTCTTCGGGTTGGAGCCAAAGTTCGTGAGCTGGATCGTCGTGCCCGCTTGCGCGTTCGGAGCGGCCATGGCCGTGGCCAGCAGGCAGGCAAAGCCCATCGTTAACTCGGCGCGCCATCCACGAATGGTTTCCATCTTGCGTTGAAAGGGTTCCATTAGTGAGAACCCTTCAAGAAAAGTGTTCAAGTTCCCCGCCGAAGCTGGAATCAGTGTTCACTTCCAAGCGCAGGTGCCTTCGTCCCTGACGGGTTCGGGACGCACGTGGCGCTAGCGGCGGTGGGGGCGCAGGTCTTCCCGCAGGAAGCGAAAACGATGGGGCAGTTGGCATTCTGCCAGTCATGTTACTCGCACTTCGACAGGAGCACGTTCACCGCCACGGGATACGGCGACTCCTCACTGCTCGTCGTCACCGCGATGTCGGTCACGCCGTCGCCATTGAAGTCGCCCACCGCAATAGCCGTCCCGTACTGCATGGAATCGCCGCCCACGCCGTAGGTCACCGGTGCACCGAACGTCCCATCGCCCAGGTTCTCGAACACCACCACGGGCACGGGTTCGATCAATCCGCCCTGGGAGTTGTGCCCGATCACCATCGCGAGGTCGGCTTTGCCGTCGCCGTTGAAGTCGCCGCTCACAATCTGATCAACGGTAGGAATACTGGTGATCGGATCGCTGACCGGCCCGTTGAAAGTACCATCGCCCGCGCCGGTGAACACTTCGAGTACGATTGCTTCGTTGGCTGCGTTGGGGTTCAGGACGGTCGTGGTGGCGACATCTGCAATGCCGTCGCCATTGAAGTCGGCGACTGCCAGCCCGGAGGCGCCCCAGTCGGTGTTCACGACGTAGGTGACTTCGCTGCGAAAAGTGCCGTCACCCGCGTTGAAGTACACGCCGAACCCGGCGCCCGTGTTTCCCGCGATGTCCAGATGGCCGTCGCCATCGAAGTCGCCTACCGCGACACCTTGAAACCAATCCGGACTCGCATAGGTCACGGGCGCCCGGAACGTACCGTCGCCGGTGTTGAAGAACACGTTCAGCGCGAAGTTGGCCTGCTCGGGCCCGGGTGTGGCGACGCGGCCGTCTGGGGTGATGAAGCCGCCACTCATGATGTAGTCGTAGCCTGAAAACGCGAGGTCGGGGTGGCCGTCGCCGTTGAAGTCGCCGACCGCAAGCTCCCCGTAGTTCTGCGGCGCGGGGTACGTGACCAACTGCGAGGCGAACGTGCCGTTGCCGGCGCCGAAGTCGATCCCGAGCACGCCGTTGCCAGTACTGACGTCGATCCCATCGAAGCCGTCCGATTCGCTTGCGAGATCGATCTTGCCGTCGCCATTCAAGTCGGCGGCGACCAGGCTGCCAACGTTGTTGCTGCTGGAACCGTACCATGCCGACAGCACGAATGTTCCATTGCCCGCATTGGCCAACAGCTCGGACGTCCTCCCATTGGGGCCGCGCTCGGTGACGATGAGGTCAAGACGTCCGTTGCCTGTGCGATCTAGGGCGACGATGGACCACGGTTCGTTGGTGGTCGCGTAGCTCACGGCTGGTGCGAACCCCTCGAAGGTGCAATGGCGCGTGTCGGCGCGGGCATCGGTCGCCGCGTCGCCGCCTGAATGCCGGCCGCCGCAGGCCGAAAGGGATAGTGCCAAGGCAGCATAAAAGTCCTTGCGCATAGCTAACCTGAACGTAGCAAGGCTCGCGCCAAACGACTGGTCCGCTGATACTGCGTAGTTAGCTGACAAGTCTCTCAGTTTTCTGAGACATCCCCTGGGTATGGATATGCCGTACAATGCTTCCCATGCCTACCATCAAGCGCATCGGGGTACTCACGGGCGGAGGCGACTGCCCCGGGCTGAACGCTGTCATCCGGGCTGTGACCAAGACGGCCATGCACGTCTATGGCCTCGAGGTCTACGGCATCGAGGACGGGTTTTTGGGGCTTATCCAGAACCGCATGCGCCTTTTGAGCTGGAACGATGTCTCCAACATCCTCACCCTGGGCGGCACCATTCTGGGCACCAGCAACCAGGCCAACCCGCAATGTTTCGCCATCGAACGCAACGGAAAGATCGAATGGACGGATGTGACAGACCGGGTGTACGACCACCTCCGCGCCAATGAGATCGACGCGGTGGTCTGCATCGGGGGCGACGGCACCATGACCGGCGCGGACAACCTGGTCAAACATGGCATCAACTGCATCGGCGTGCCCAAGACTATCGACAACGATCTGGAAGGTTGCGAACGCACGTTCGGCTTCGAGACCGCGGTAGACACCGCGTGTGAGTGCTTCGACAAGATCCACACCACGGCCATGAGCCACCACCGGGTGATGGTGGTCGAGGTCATGGGCCGTAACGCCGGGTGGCTGGCCTTGCACACCGGCGTCGCTTCGGGCTCGGACATCATCCTCATGCCTGAAATCCCCTACGACTTCGACAAGGTGTGCGAAGTCCTGTGCAAGCGCAGTCGGGCGGGCAAGCGCTTCTCCATCATTTGTGTGTCGGAGGGCTGCAGGCCCAAGGGAGGCGACGTGGTGGTGCAGCGCCGGGTGGAAACCAGCCCGGACCCCATTCGCCTGGGCGGCATTGCCAACAAGCTGGTGGCCGATATCGAGGCCGCGACCAAGCTGGAAGCGCGCGCGACTATCCTGGGCCACATCCAGCGCGGCGGCTCGCCCACACCCGGCGACCGCGTGCTGGCCACCATGTTCGGCTACCACGCCCTCGACCTGCTCATGCATGGAGCGGAGGGGCAGCTGGTCGTGCTCAGTGGGGGCAAGCTGGGCGCGGTTCCCATCGAGTCAGTGGCCGGCAAGCAGCGCAAAGTTGGACCCGACGATCCGCTGGTGACGGCGGCACGCGCGGTGGGCACAAGTTTTGGGGATTAGCGACTTTCCCGGGTGAAGCGGACATGAACGCACGGCGGCCTGGTCTGTTTTCGAAATGGGATCTGTGGGCGCTCGCCGGCCTGACCGGCCTGCTCGTCCACTACGTGCGGTTGCTGCCCAGACTGCCTGACCCCGTGCCCACGCATTTCAGCGTTGCTGGCAACCCCAACGGCTGGACGTCGAAAGCCCACCTGCCCGTGGTGGTTTTCGCCGCCCCGATCGTGACTTGGTTGGTGCTGTTTCTCTTTGGCGTGGTGGCTGCGGCGGCCAAGAAGGACTTGGGCCGGGCGCAACTGGCGGGCTTTCAGGCTCTGCGCGGCCTTCTGACCTTTGGCATGTCTTTTCTCCTCGGTTCCTGCCTGGCCATGGCCTTGTGGGGCATGCCCGCGCTGCACACCGGGCTCGTCGTCTTCTTCATCTTTCTCGGCCTGGGCCTGGTGTTCATGGTTCGGGAAATACAGATCCACATGCCCCACGTTCACGATCCCGACCATTACCGGTGCGGGCTTTTCTATGCGAACCCCGATGACGACCGGTTGTGGGTGCCCAAACGTATCGGGACGGGGTGGACCCTCAACTACGCCCGCCCCGCAGCCTATTGGATAACGGCGTTCATCTTCATTCTCGTGGGTGCCATCATCTATCTCTCGCTGCACGCCGGGCCGACGCGTTCTTGTCGCTAGTGTCCGAGAGGCGGCATCAGCGACGCCGCAGGCGCTGCAGCTCAGCCTCGAACGACGGCGGCAGCCCGCTGGCAAAATGCAGGTGCTCGCCTGTGACCGGGTGATCGAACCCCAGGGTGGCGGCATGGAGCAACAGGCGCTGGCAAGGCAGAAGGGTGCGGCCAGCGCGCGTGTGGTCGCGTAGGTAAACGGTCTCTCCCACCAGCGGATGCCCCTTCTCGGCCAGGTGGATTCGGATCTGATGGGTGCGCCCGGTTTCGAGACGCACGCGGCACACCGTGGCCGCCGGTAGGTTCTCGATGACCTCGACGTGAGTGACCGCGTGCTGGCCCTGATGGGGCCGCCGGGTGCTGCCGCGCAGACCGTCGCCGCGGTCGGCGATCAGGCGCGATTCGATGCGAGACGGCCGCACCTGCCCATGGGCAACCGCGACGTATTCCCGCTGCGCGCGGTGGTACTTGAACACCTGGTGAAGCCCCCGCTCAGCCAGTTTGGTCTTGGCAAAGCAGAGTAACCCCGAGGTGTCTTTGTCTATGCGGTGGACGGTATAGAGCGGCGTCGTAGCGCCACGCCTCCCCTGGCGCTGCCAGGCCTCGCGGATGAGGTCCAGGGCCGTGCCTCTCTCTTTGCGCTCGTAGGGCACGCTGGAAACTCCTGCGGGTTTCTCGATGACGATGAGATGGCCATCCTCGTACACGATGCGAAATTCGGGTCGGGTTGCCGTGCGGCGTGGGTCAGGGGCGGTGAGGTTCCAGGCCACGGTCTCGCCGCCGCTCAATCGTCGCGCCGGGTCCAGCTCTCGCTCTCCATTCACGCTGATCTTGCCGGAGGAGCACAGGCCACGCAGATCGCTCCAGCTCTGACCGCGCAGATGCGCGCGCAGGGCAGCCGCCACAGTGCCACGTGGCAACGCCACAAACTCGCCCCTGGCTGGCAATGGCCGCATAGCTACCGAGCCAGGCATCCCGATGCGGCAACAAGAAGCGGCGCAGGACTCGACATATCGCTGTCGGCCACTATACTACGTGACCGAATCGACCGTAGCTTGTCCCCCTAGGAGGAACGTGATGAACCTTTCGTTCGGCAAGTCGCTCAAACGAGGGATCGTGCATCTTGGTCTCGACGCTGCCGTGCTGGGTTGGAACCTGGTGCCCACGCGGACCATCCAGCGCTACATAGAGCGCCAGGCCAAGTACCTCAACGACCCGATAGGTTCGGACTTCCTGGTCAAGCTCTTCACTGAACTCAAGCGCCAGTCACGACGCCTAAACCGAAACTGTGTCTCGCGCCTGGTACACAACCTCGCGGGCGAGCAGATGATCCTGGGCGGCGACATCCGCAAGCGTAACAAGCGCGAGCTCGACGACTACCCGCAGTGCATGGTCATCAGCCCCACCATGCGCTGCAACCTGACCTGCGTCGGCTGCTATTCGGCGTACTACAAGCGCAAGGACTCCCTGACCACCGCCGACCTCGACCGCATCTACACCGAGGCCAAGGAGCTGGGCCTGCGTCTGGCGGTGGTTTCGGGTGGCGAGCCTTTTATTCGCGACGATTTTCTCGAGCTGTGCGAACGGCATCACGACATGATCTTCATGACCTACACCAACGGGACGCTGATTGGCGAGCGCAAGCTGGCACCCAGGCTGGCCAAGCTGGGTAACATCATCCCGTGCGTGAGTGTGGAAGGCTTCGAGAAGGAAACCACTGAACGTCGCGGCGCCGGCGTGTGGAACAAGATTCTCGATAGCATGGCGGCGATGAAAGATGAGGGTGTGATCTTCGGCTTCTCGGGAACGCCCACCCGCCTGAACAACGAGCTCATCGTCTCTGACGAGTTCATCGACTTCTGGGCTGGCCAGGGCTGTCTGATCGGCTGGTACTTCTCGTACATGCCGGTGGGCCGTGAGCCTGATCTCAATCTGATGCCCACACCCGAACAGCGCCTGCACCGGCTGCGGCGCATTCGCGAGATTAGGCGCACCAAGCCCATCGTGACCGCTGACTTCTGGTGCGACGGCCCCATCGTGGGCGGCTGCCTGAGCGCGGGCCGGCGCTACTTCCACATCAACTCACAAGGCGGGGTCGAGCCCTGTGTCTTCCACCAGTTCTCCGTGCACAACATCAAAGACGTATCTTTGCGCACGGCGGTTTCCAGCGACTACTTCAAGTACGTGCGCGAGCGCAACCGGGAGGTGAAGAACCTGTACCGGCCCTGTCCCATCATCGACCGGCCGCAGATCCTCCGCGACGCCATCCGCAAGTTCCATCCCACGCCGTCACAGGCGGGCGCCGAGAAGATCGCCGACGTGCTGGCGGCCGGTCTCGACGAGTACGCCGTGAAGCTCAAGGAGGTCATGGATCCGGTTTGGCGCGAGGACTTTCCCGATCGGGTCGAGACAGCGGACGACTCGCGCCACGTGGGTGAGCACGGCCGCAAGCTGCTGGCGCAAACACCGCCCGCAGCGGCCCCGAAGGACACGGTCGCTGCCTGATTGATGGTCTAGAACTGGCCTTGTGACACAAGACCGGGCACCAATGCCCAGCGGCCGTCGGTGGTCTGCACCGGCAGCACCCCCGGCAAGGGCACGCCGCGGGCTGGCCTCTCTTGTGCGAGATTGTCTTTGTGTTTGTCGTACCTCCAGGTCAGGAAAAAGCCAGTCGCCAGGCCGACTACGCTTCCGGCAAGGGCATAGCGAGCCATGGGCCCGATCTCTGCGTTGCCGCAGAACCCCTGGCTGGTCTGACCCGAAATACACATTTGTATAAGCGCGCCGGTGAAGCCACCGGCCACCGCAGCCAGATCGATCAGTATGACCCGCTGCCAGCTCGGCCCGTAGGCCCGCTGGTCGGGCAAGTAGGCAAGCGACAACCCGGTCACCAACCCGACGTTGATGCCGGCCAAGATGCCCCAGCCGATGCGATCCGCGCGTGTCGTGCCGTTGGATTCTAGTCCGAAGCCCAAGGCCGGGACGGCCAACAGTCCGGCGGCCCCACCCAGAAACGCGCCACTTTGGATCACCGCCACGCGACCGTAGTTGGGTGCGTGGTCTTCCAGCCACCATCCCGCCAACGAGCCCGCGCTCAGGCCCACGACGCTTCCCAGCCACGCGCCGCCTTTCCCTTGCGTGAGCGCGAGTCCCAAGGACAGCCCTTCCACATCGCCAATCCAGCCGGCGCCGATGCGGAACAGGGCCAGGTTGTCCCTGATGTAGCTAGGAACCAGGGCTGTCGAGATCACAGCCGCGCCGATGCCGCCCGCCAGAGCGCCAGCGCCTATCAGAAACAGGTTGGTGGGCTGGGTTGGATCGAGCCGGGTGGTTACGGCCATGCCTCCGCCTATTGCGCCCATGCCGATCCAGAAGCCGATGAGTTCAGGCCGTCCTGAACGCTGAACGTACACAAGAGGGAAGTCGAGCTTGAGCTGCTGCCCCGGCGCCAGTGACACAAGATCGCGGCGAGCAAGGTGGTCGTTGGCCTCGGCGTAGATCTCGTAGCTCCCTGGTTCCACGTTTTGTGCGTAGGGGTTCTGTGCGCGGTTGCCCCGCACATAAAGCGTGGCGTTGCCGGGCACGGTGCGGATCTCGAGGCGCGCCGGAATAGGGTCCAATTTGAAGAACAGCGGCTTGGTCTCGGCCACGTCGATGGCGACGTCCCGGTCCTGACTGACGAAATTGGGTTTGGCCACCGTCACCCGGTAGCGCCCGCGCGGCACGCGAAACTCGTTGGGTGCGTCGCCGCTGAACCCTTGGCCATCGCCCTCGATGCGAACCTGCACCTGGTCAGGCACGGTGTTGATCACGAGCACGCCGGGCCGGCGGTTGATGGCATCGATGCGCAGGCGGGCGATGTTGGCCAGCTCCTCGCTCGACGGCTGCACCAAGAACTCCTGGTAGCTTGCGCGCGCCTCTTTGAGCAAGCCCAGGTGGTACTGGCACTGCGCGATCATGAAGAGATTCTCTTTCTTCGGCAGAAGCTCGTGCGCAAGTTGGAACTCGACCAGGGCCTGCTCTTTGTTGCCAGCCTCGAAGAGACTGACGCCCGCTTGGTAGTGCTCACGGGCTTGCGTGGCGCGATCGGCCTCCTGCGCTTGCGCCGGCGTGCCCGCGACTAGGCACGCCACCAGCATGGTCACGGGCCAGAGCGCAAGTAACCGTCGAGTTGTGGTCCTCGGGAAGACGCAACCGGGAGCGGGCGCGATTCGGTTCACTCGTCACTCTGGTAGGGCGAAGGCGCGACGGCGTCGTCGGCCTTGGACTTCTTGCCGCGCTCGACCGGGCCGGCCGCGGCCGCGGTGCCGGAGGTGCGAGAACCGTGTGGCTTGGCCCCGCGCCGAACGCGCTCAGGCGTCGCGGGCGCCGGCGCAGAAATGGCTGGCGCCGGGTGGGCAGCAGGCGCAGCCACCGACGGCGTCACAGTCACCGCCGGCTTCGAAGGCGCAGGCGCCACGGGAGACTGCGCTTGCCGCCCGCCCCCCACCAACGCCACCGCGATCGCCACGCCCAGAGCTAGGACGCCAAGCGCCGCCAGTGGCCAGCGCAGAGGATGCCCAGCCGGCGCCTCGCTAGGCCCCGGCACCTCCCGCAAGGCGACCGTGGAATCCCCGGCCAGGAGTCGCTCTAGATCGTGCTCGAAGTCGGCCATTTGCTGGTAGCGCCGGTCGCGATCCTTCTCAAGGGCGCGCATGACCACGCGGTCCACTGCGGCCGGTATGCCCAACTCGGGCCGAAGCTGCGACGGCGGCACGGTTTCCTGCGTGATCACCTGCGAGATCACGCCCAGATAGTTGTTGGCGCGAAAGGGAACTTCGCCGGTCAGGCACTCATACAGCATCAGCCCCGCGCCCCAGATGTCGGTCCGGTGGTCCACGTCCTCGCCACCGCGAGCCTGTTCGGGCGACATGTAAAGCGGCGTGCCCAGCACAGTACCCGTGCGGGTCAGCCGCTGCCAATCCGGCCCTTCCTCGCGCACCTGCACCGCCTTGGACACGCCGAAGTCCACCACCTTGACGAAGTCAACCTCGCCCCGTCGCACCAGGTAGATGTTCTCGGGCTTCACGTCACGGTGGACGATGCCCTTGGCGTGGGCGGCCGACAGCGCACTACAAACCTGACGGAGGATGCTCAGGCTCCGTTCCACGGGCAGAGGCGCATCACGGATCACCAGTTGGGCCAGGGCCTCGCCGTCGAGGAACTCCATGACCACGAACGCGCGGCCATCGTTCGTGGTGCCATAGTCGGTGACGTCCACTATGTTTTCGTGACCGATAGAACTTGCCAGCCGCGCCTCCTGCAACAAGCGGGCGACCAGCTCCTGGTTCTCCAAGAACTTCTCCAGCAACACCTTGACCGCAACGCGTTTCCCAATGATGGCGTGGCGGGCTTCGTACACCGCCCCCATGCCACCCTCGCCGATCCTGCGAACGATCGCATATCGTTCGGCCAGGACGGTCCCGACCAGTGGATCAAATCGCTCTGCTCCCTCTGCAGGCGCGTTCCCGGACGGCGTGTGCGGCGTCGTGTCGGACAAGGAAGAATCGACCTCGGCCATAAGCGCCGCCATTCTAGCCCGCCCGGGGCGCAAAAACACGCCTAGCAGCCAATCCGCTTGACGAAGCATGGTGTCGCCCGTAGCTTTTCCAGCCTCATGCCCGACTTCAAGATCGCCAATCCGAAACTGGCCGATGCCGGCCGTTTGCGTATCGAATGGGCCGAGAGCCGCATGCCGGTTCTCCTGCGCCTGCGCGAGGAGGGCCGCAAGACGCAGCCTCTTGCCAGGATGAAGGTCGCGGGTTGCCTGCACGTCACCAAGGAGACCGCGGTGCTCGTCCGCACCATTCGGGCTGCCGGCGCGGAGGTTTCGTGGTCAGGCTGCAATCCTCTCTCCACTCAGGACGACGTGGCGGCTGCCCTGGCCGCCGAAGGCACATCCATCTATGCCTGGCACGGCCTGACCAAGGACGAGTTCTACTGGTGCATCGACAAGACCCTGGAGATGAAGCCCACCCTGACTCTCGATGACGGCGCTGACCTCATCTTCAGTGTGCACGACCGCCACCGAGAGTTGGTCAAGACTGTCATCGGCGGCACCGAAGAGACCACCACCGGCGTGCACCGGCTACGCTCCATGGCCAAGGCGGGAAAACTGCTCTACCCGGTCATCGCGGTCAACGACAGCGAGACCAAGTGGGACTTTGACAACGTCTACGGCACTGGCCAGTCGTCGCTGGACGGCATCCTGCGCGCCTCCTCGGTGCTCATCGCGGGCAAGGCCTTCGTGGTGGCGGGCTACGGCCATTGCGGCAAGGGCGTGGCCATGCGCGCCCGCGGCCTGGGCGCCAACGTCATCGTCACCGAGATCAAGCCCACGGCTGCGCTCAAGGCCATCCTGGACGGATTCCGGGTCATGCCCATGGACGAGGCGGCCAAGCTGGGCGACATCTTCATCACCGCGACGGGAATGAAGGACGTCATCGTGGGCCGCCACTTCGACGTGATGAAGGATGGTGCGCTGGTGTGCAACACCGGCCACTACGACTGCGAGATCAACCTGGTCGAGCTGGAGGCGCGCGCCAAGGCCAAGCGTGAAATCCGGTTCGCCAACGAGGAGTACGCGCTGAAGAACGGCAACCGCATCTACGTCCTGGCCCAGGGAAGATTGGTCAACCTGGCCGCTGCCGAGGGACACCCCTCCGAAGTCATGGACATGTCATTTGCCAACCAGTACTTGGCCCTGTGCAAGCTGGCCCGCGACGGCAAGGCCATGAAGCCGGCAGTGTACGAGCTTTCGCCCGAACAGGATCAGGAACTGGCGGCCATCAAACTCGAAACCCAGGGCATCCGCATCGACAAGCTCACTCCCGAGCAGGTGAAGTACCAGGACGACTACGCGTCCGGAACGTAGCGAAGCTAGCTTTTTCACCACAGTCTCGCCCCCGGGCCGCTGGCCCGGAGGCGAGACTGTGGTGAAAAAGCTAACCAATCCCGACGGTGGTATCGGCGACGACCCGAATGCCGTTGTCTTGCACCGGCGCGTTGGGCAGGACGACGATGTCGCCCCGGCGTGCGCAGTCCAGGGCCTGGTTTGCGTCTGAGCGATCGCGATCCAGGCGCATGAGTGCAAAGCGGCCCATGGCGCCGCAAACGAAAAGGCGAAGACGCCCCTTGTCCTTGATGGGGTCGCTCACTACGCGATACCGGCCGGTGTCGACTGCCGCCGCAGCGGCCCGGCGCAAAACCAGGTAGCTGAAGTCCACCCGCGAGCGGCCGGCCACCAGCACCTCGGCGCTGTCATGGCACCAGTCGTGCTCGCGCTGGAGCGCTGGGCAGGCCGCCTGGCAGAAGCATGGCGCGACGACACCCAGCCCGGCAGCAAGCAGTCGATCGCGTACGCTGAGAAGCGACCGCGAGGTGTCGCGCAGCGCCGGTTCGATCACGATGCACGTCCCGTCCGGTTCCAGCAAATCGTGGCACCAACCTGCCACCAGTCGCGCCCGCCCATCGAGGTCCAAGCTCGCGCTGAGCTCGTTCAGCAGATGGGCGGACACGACAAGATCAAAACGGCCGCTCACGCCCGCGGGACGCACGCCGTGAAGCACATCGGAAACTAGAATCCCGGGACCGGGCACTTTGTCCACCGCGACCAACTCGACATCCTCGCCGAAACAACCGCGAATCGCCCGTCCTGCCGCTCCTGTGCCGGCGCCCAGATCAAGCACGCGCCGAGGCGGACCCTGCTGAAAACCAACCTGTCCCAAGATTCGGCGGAGCGCCGCCTCTGTCCGCGGCGCAATCTCGGCCTCATACTCCTGCCGCAATTTCGCCCTGGACAGATAGCCCGAACCCACCAGCGCCCGGTCGCCGACGAGGCCACGGTGAATGCGCGTCTGGCGCCGGCGCATCGAAAGCTCTCGGCGACTAGCCGAACAGCTTGAGAACCAGGGGCTTCAGATCACCGAAGGTGACCACGACCAGAAGGCCCATGAGCAGCATGATGCCGACCATGTGGATCTTGGCCTCGAGGATGGGGTTGACGTCACGCCTGCGAACAGCGCCCACGCCCAAGAAGACCGCCCTGCCTCCGTCGAGCCCTGGAATCGGGAGCAAATTGAATACCGCCAGTGCAACCGAGATGAGTAGGACAATTTCGAGGAACCTGGTGGCGCCTTGCCGGGCAGCGCTGGCCATCTCACGCGCGATCCCGACTGGTCCAGTCAGTCCGCCTTTCACTCGGCCGGAGATGAGATCCCACAGGTTGGTCAGGATGCCGGTGGCCACCGCCACCGGGAGCAGGGCCGATTCCTTGACTGCCAAGAGCACCGGCCCACGCGCACGCACCACGCCGAACTTGACCCCGATCATGTAAACGCTGCTGGCGGGATCTTTGCGAGGAGTCACCGTCACTGTCACCGGGCTGCCTCCTCGCATCACCTTCACCGTCACGGGCGCGCCTTCGGAGCCACGAACGATCTTGGTGACTGCTGACGACTCAGACACAGACTTGCCGTTTATCTCGGCCAGGGCGTCGCCGGCGCGAAGCCCCGCTGCCTGAGCCGCGGTGCCTGGAAGCACTTCATCGATAGTGGTGGTTCCTGTGGGCTGGCCATATCCAATCATGACGATCAGGGCGATCAAGAACGCAGTCAGGTAGTTGGCTGCCGGCCCTGCCAGCAAGACCAAGAGCCGCATCCAGCGTGGCCGGTTGGGATACACGTAGGGATCGTTTCGGTCGAACTCCTCATGGGGGTTCAGCCCGGTGATTTGCACGAAGCCCCCAAGCGGGATAGGCGCGATCTGGTAGGTCGTGTCGCCGCGCTTGAATGACGCGAGGGCCTTTCCAAAGCCAATCGAGAATCTCTCGACCCGCATCCCGCAGAGGCGCGCGACCATGAAATGACCCGCCTCGTGCAACACGATGATCAGTGCCAGCCCCAGGATTGCAGCAAGAATTGACATCCGCTGAGGTACTCTAGCAGGGATTGTCGCCGAGGCCCACCATCGGGACGCGCGACGAGGTACCGATCGCTCCTCGCCCTCTCCCGCTCTCTACCTCCCGCGTGCCGCAACTCGCACATGCGACCCACGATCCGCAGCCCGGCCATTCGAGCGGCCCGGAATCTCCCGACAAGCCCTAGCTACTTGTCCGCTGCGCCACCGTTGCTGTGAGCTTCTTCGCCGCCTGCAGTACCAGCGGCGCGACGTCGGCGGCTCTCTGCTCAGTGAAAGTGGCGGCTGAGGCTGACACGCCTATGGCAGCCGCCAGCACACCACCGCTACCCCAGACTGGCGCGGCTAGGCAGCGCACACCCTCATCGTACTCCTCATTGTCCAGGGCATAACCCTGCCGGGCGATCCGGCTGCACTCGGCCGCCAGCGCCTCGGCCGTGGTGAGGGTCCGCGGGGTTCGTGCCTGCAGCGGTGCCCCGGCCAGCACCGTCCCCAGATGGGCCCGCGGCCCCATAGCCAGAAACACCTTTCCGAAGGCACTGCAATGCAAATCCATCGACGCGCCAAACCCACTGCCCGCGCGCGAGGCGTAGGGGATGTCACAGGTCTCGACCACGGCGACCTTGTCTCCGGCCAGCAGCGCGAGACACGCAGTCTCTCCCGTGAGCTGCGAGATCTCGTTCAGCACCGGCACCGCCGCAGCGCACAGGGCAGTGTCTGCAATCGAACGCAGCCCTGTGCGCAGCTCAAGGCTTGCCGTGAAATCGAACCCGCGCCGCTGCAGGAACTTTTCGGCCGCAAGCGTGTGCAGGATTCGCAACACGGTCGTGCGCGGCATCTTGAGCTGGCGCGCAACCGAAGATGACGAGAGATAATCGCCTGATGACGCGAAAAGGCGCAAGACCTGGCAGGCACGTGCCAAGTTGGGAATCCGATATTCTCTGGGCCCTGCGCCGGGGGTAACTCGCGTGACGGGGCTCGGGGTTCCCCGCAAGGAGGCGCCGGTCGAGTTTCCCAATTCAGTGACGTTGGGGACTCCCGGGCCCTCCTGGACAATCCAAACCGGAGCTGATTTCAGGGTGGTCTCCATTTTTCTCACCTCCGCGCCTGGGCGCCGTAGGAACATGGGCAGAAGTCAGACCAGGTGACGCGGCAAGCGCCGATCCGTGTCTTCAACTGCTGCGGTTGATTCATCAGTCGGATTGTTAGGGGCGCCCACCAGTGAATTCCGTGTACCTAACTGACACCAACGTCTGCCGAGCCGCGGTTTGTTCTGGCGCATCCCGCTGCGATAGTCCATCGCGCTACGCCATGGCCAACGCGATCTTGGCGGCCAGCGCAGATGGATTCTCGGGCGCGACCAGCGCGAAGCGCGGGTGGCCGGCCAGCTCTGGCAAGCCACCCGCCGCTGACGCGACCACCGGCAATCCAGCGGCCAGCGCCTCTCTGACCACGACCGGCGCACCTTCGCTACGGCCGTTTGGTAGTGACCGGCATGGATGAACAAAGAGGTCAGCAGCGGTGATCCAGTCGGCCAGCGTTGTGTGGCCAAGCAAACCCGGAAGGCGAAGATCCACCGCGCACGCGGCAGCCAGTCTCCGCAGCCTGGGCTCCTCGGGACCTGTGCCTGCAATCACCAGGGTTGGCCGTACCCACGACGACAGATGCCCCACCGCATGCACCAACACGTCGAACCCTTTGATGGGTACGAGCCGGCCGGCTGCGAGCACGGTGAACCTTGCTAGCCCGAGACGGCTGCGCAGGCTGTGGCGCTCACCGGCAGGCCGCGGCCGAAACAGCAACGCATCACATGGGGCCGGCTGCACGAAGCTGCGTGCCCCGAGCGCCTCCGGGGTGTCGCGACACAGACGCGCAAAGCGCTCACGCAGATCCGCACTGGCGAACACCAGCTCAGTGCCGCGGCGACAGAGGAGACGGGCCAGGCTTGCGCCGCCGGGAAAATGCGCGAGCAAGAACACGTCGCCACCGTGGGCGTGCGCGCGATGGCGGAGATGGGGCGCCGCCGTGCAGGCCGCCAAGGCCGAGGGTGCAAGCCAGTGGCTTTCCACCTCGCTCCACCCGGCAGCGCGTTGTGCGGCCAGAGCTGTCATGCGTGCGGTGAAGTGCGCGGCTTCCAGCCACGCACGCGCGCGCCATCCGAACTCGCCGCTCTCGAGAGCCTCAGGTGCACCGCCGGCGTAGAAGATCTCTGCAGCCCCCGCCGCAGGAACCCGAAACACGCGCACGTTGTCCTCAATCCCCGCGCTCCCCGCGCCGGCTGCAATGACCTCCACCGCTTGTCCAGCAGCGGCGAGCGCACGCACGCGCGTACGCACAAACGAGCCCGCATGGTCGTCAGGACCGCGCGGGTAAGAAGTGCAAAGGACGCCGATCACGTCGGAGGCAGCTCAGCTAAAGGCTGGGACCGCCACAGGCGGCGTGCAAGGCCGCGGCCCAGACGCGCGCAGAGTGCGCGTATGAGCAGCAGGCTAAGCGGCCCCAGCACACGCGAGATGCGGATGCCTGAACGCCAGGCGGGCCCATAGACCGGCCGCACCGGCACGTCGACCGCGCGCGCCCCCACCGCAGCCAGGCGGACCAGTAGATCGTTGGGATAGCCGTAGCGGGGGAACACCGGGCCGGCGGCAATGGCGTTGAGCGCCCGTCGGTTGGCCGCGGTATAGCCACATTGCGAGTCGAAGAGGTGCATGTAGCCCGAAGCCAGCCGGGTTAGGTGCGAGAGCACGAAGTTGCCTACTAGGCGGGGCAGCGGCATTACCCGGCACACACCCGGCCATGCAAATCGGTTGCCTTTGGCGTAGTCCGCCCGGCCGGAAACCACCGCGCCCACCAGCGCGGCCAGGTCCGCAGGATCCATCTGCGAGTCTCCTGCCATCACCGCGGTCACGTCCGCGCCCAGAGCGCGCGCCCGCGCATAGCCGGTCGCGATGGCCGCACCCACGCCGCGATTACGCTTGTGGCTGAGCACTTCCAGGCCGCGTCTCTGGCTGCGCCGGGCGATGCGCGCCGTACCGTCCGTGCTGGTGTCGTCGACCACGATCACGTGATCCACGAACCCAGGAATAGAGCGCACCGTGCGCGCGATCTTCGCGGCCTCGTTGAAGGCGGGCACCACCACGGCGATCCGACGGCCGGAAAACATGGAAGGGGCGAGCACAGTCGGGAAAGGACAGGTCAGAACGGGTTCTCAGCCCGCCCCGCGGTGCGGCCGGCGTGGTCTTTGCCGCCCCCACCGAATGGGTCGATGTCCTTGCTAGTTTGGCGGTTCTTGCGATGACCCGGTCGGGATGGGGATCCGCCCTTGGCTCCCTTGGCAAGGGTGGGAGGCTTGACTTCAGGGGATGGCTGACCTGGGATCGGATCGAGAACCACTAGACCGGACCAGTCAGGCCGCACCTCGTGGGTTAGCTCGCTATACCCTGGCAAACGGAACACCAGGAACGTCGACTTGTCCTCGCGATACTCGAATCTCTTGCGAAAAGGCGTCTTGCCAAGAGCTTCATTCTCGCCCGCGACGAAAACCTCTGCCCCCGACGGATTCGACTGAATCGCCAGGTCGAGAAACTCAGGCTTGGGAACCGACGGAGGCACGGGCGGGATAGCCGAGGGCGCCGGCACGGGTGGCTGACGCTGCAACCCACGCGACCCAGCCCAGAACGCCCCCACCACCAGCAAGGCCACGGCAACCGCCGCCCACGTGGTCTTGCGCGCCAGCAAGGGCTTGCGCCGCAGGTCGATGTCCGGGATGGGCGGAGGGACCACCGGCGTCAGTCCTGCCATCCGAGACAGCGAACCGGTCGGTGCCGCCGGCACCGGCGGCACCGTGGACGAGCTCGCGCGACCTGGGCTGGAATGTGACCCTGGGATCGCCCGTCGCGCTGCGCCCGTGGTGGAACGTGAAGGGCTCACCGAACCGGTGATGGGCTGGTTGCGCTGGCTTGTCGTCAAGCGCGGGTCCATGCCGGTGTCGGTGGGGAACAGACTTCTCATCAGCTGAGCCAATTGGGTCGGCTGAAAGCGAGCGGCATGTACTATGTCGTCGAGCGCATCGGCCATCTCAGAGGCGGACTGATAACGATCGAGCGGATTCTTGGCCAGCGCCTTCAACACGATGTTGTCCATCTCCGGCGGACACAGCGGGTTGTGCAGCGACGGCGGCGGCACATCACACTGACGGACCCTCTCGATAGTCTGAAGATCATTCTCGCCCTTGAACAGCCGGCGACCAGTCAGGATCTCGTGCAGCACGATGCCGGTGGCGAAGATGTCGATGCGACGATCGACCTCATTGCTCACGGTTTGCTCGGGCGCCATGTAGGCGAACTTGCCCTTGAGGGTTCCGGTCTTGGTGCTTTCGTCCTTGTCCCCGCCCAGGGCCTTGGCGATGCCGAAGTCCAAGATCTTCACCGCCCCATCGTTGGAGAGCATGACGTTGGAGGGCGAGATATCCCGGTGGATCATGCCCAGCCTGGTTCCGTCTTCGGCAGTGAAGTCGTGGGCGTAGGCCAATGCCCGACACATCTCGCGGCCGACGTAGGCCACCATCTCGGGACGCGGCGGACCGACGCGCGCCCACTGCGTGCGCATCGTCTCTGCCAGATCGCGGCCACGCACATACTCCATGGACATGAAGTACTCGTTGTCCACCGACCCCAGCTCGAACACCTGGACGATGTTGGGGTGAGTGAGTCGCGCAGCCAGCTTGGCCTCGTCGATGAACATCTTGGTGAAGACAGGGTCATCCGATAGGTGGGGCAGGATACGCTTGACGACAAAGATGCGCTCGAAGCCTGCCGGCCCCTGGACGCGCGCCTTGAACACGTCGGCCATACCACCGCGACCGATGCGCTCAAACAGCGTGTACTTGCCGAATGAAATCGGCTGA
>Ga0182027_10000797_pt1 | contig 53387 bp, 30 predicted proteins | sample 712E1DmetaG_FD_121300 | JGI IMG/M metagenome (GOLD analysis project Ga0182027, IMG submission 121300) | Permafrost microbial communities from Stordalen Mire, Sweden - 712E1D metaG (Illumina Assembly) | ecosystem: Environmental > Terrestrial > Soil > Wetlands > Permafrost | place: Sweden...
GACTCATAATCAGGTGGTCCCTGGTTCAAGTCCAGGTGGGCCCACAGAAATTGCCGCAAGAATTGCGGCATTTCTTTTTATAGTTATACAGCAGCTATTATCGTCCATCTTTTTTAAATTTGTGGATAATATACCCTAAACTGGTCAGAACCATCAATGAGCAACATAACGGAAAACAATACGGATAATCCCATCGAGGTCTTTGCCGGCACAGCCTGGGAAGTCGCTCTTGTTCAGAGCCTGTTGGAGAATGCAGAAATAAAATCATATGTGCATTATGGCGGAATAGGAACGATGGCTCCCTGGGATTCAGGAGGCGGATTACCAATAAACAGGATCATCATATCCAGCGCCGACTATGAGAAGGCAAAACAAGTTGTTGATCAGTATTACGATGCGGAGAAAGAGGACACAACTGAATTGAACGCAGATGCGACCTGAATGCCTCAGCCTTTATTGAACCTTATACCTCACTAGCCTGACTTCAAGTTGTTCACCACCATTATAATAAAAATTGTGTGATTTGATTTTGCCTGCGTTTTTTCCATAGACATCGTAAATATAACGAACCGGATGGGGATCGTCAGGATGGTTCGGTACAACTTTCATTCGGAAAGTGATAGACTGAAAGCTTCCGGCGGGCACCGTGACAATCGAATCCTTCCCCGTCATCTTCATATATCCCGTGAAAAGCCATAGATTGTTGGTATCCACGTATAGGGTATCAGTAAAATTATTATCTGAACACAAGATGAACCCTGAACTATTAACCAGATAGCCCGAAGAATCACGCAGGAATCTCGCTATTTGCGACCCCCACGTCAGAAGCGGGTTTTCCCAGTACTTATAATATTTGTTTCCCCTGATAATCGTATCCTTTTCAATATGGGCGCTATCAAAAAGTTTTCCCGGGGCCGGAATTCCGTTAGAATCAGCCGTAAAGTTCTGATAAATCCAGTAATTCCCGACTTTCAGCATATAATAATCGGCTTTTATTCCGGAAAATGTGCCATTTAAGGTTTTCTTGCAAGAAAATGCAAGAATTGAAAGGGCTGCCATAATTAAGATAAATAACCGTTTCATAGGGGATGGATTTAAGTTAAATTTATGGAAGGATGATGAATAAAAAACGATAATCCTATCAGATTATTATTCAATCAAATAGTATTACTATCGTTTTTTAGTGAAGCAACTACAAATTACGGGTTGGTTTTAGTTATAGTTTGAAACCAATAGACATTAGTCTTCACTACATTTCAACTTCCTGTTGTTCATAAAAATTGTTAAATCTGTAACGCCGACAAACATTTTCCACTACATTTGATTTGTTACATTAAATATGAATTTAGTGTTGACATCCCCGCATTAAGCTGGGAGCAAAAACGGCGGCACCCGTGTTCCGCCCAACCGCAATGGTGGTTATAAAAGATGAAATGCCAACTTTGAATCAAAGTTGGCATTTCCATTTTGGATGGAATGGGGTTGGGCATTAATCCACTCACGAATAAAAATAGTGTTAATAATTGTTAACTTTCTTTTTATAAAGAAAATATTGGTACCTTTGTTTGGAATTAGTCTAATTATAAATTAATCAAAGACCAAAGCTAATGAAAACCATATATAAATTCCTTCTGATGACTGCTATTATATTTTTGAGTGGAATAAGCATGAATACGGGTTATGCAATTAATCCACCTGCTGAAAAGGCGCTTAGCATGAAAACTATGCAGAACTTTGCACCAGTTGCACCAGTAAAAGCTGATTTTAATGATATGTCATCCGAAATGGCATCAGACTTTAACCTGGCGCCGATAACTCCCGCGATGGCGGATTTTGAGGATGCCACTGATACGATTTCTCTTGATTCTGCTGCACTGGCACCCGTCACCCCAACCACGGCAGACTTCGAATAATCCTATATATCTTCTTTAACTCTATGAAGCTGCCCCCCGGGCGGCAGCTGTATATATTGCATACCATCGGTTTCCGCCGGAATTGCCCTGAAGAAAAATACTGGGACGCTCAACGTCTTGAATATATCATTCCCATTTCTTTTGAGATGGCACCCCCGTTTGCAACCTGTATCGTGGAGGTTAAGTGATTTAACAGAGAAAGCCGTCTCCCTGGTTCCTGGACAACCTCTTCATTTTGACAGGGTCTTGGCCCGGCTAATCCATTTACATCATTACAATCTCTTCTACCATTACTTTATTTTCAAAGGCGCCTTTTAAATAATAGATCCCGGATGGATGGTGAACCGGCAAATGCAAAATCGTTAACCGTCTTAACCTTATTCTAAACGTTGCGCGAAGTTTTCAAAGCCCCGTTCAATAACCCGATAATACGTGTCCCCACTAATATATACCTGGCAAATATTCAAACACCATTATTCACTTTTAGTTTCACTATTGCCTATTCTTTTGTATTTTTGAAAACTGGGAATACCGCAGATATACAAATATAACTGACCTTACAAGATGATGGGAAAAACGCCTCGCTTCATTTTGATCATCTTCTTTCTTTGCATTATCATACCCTCATTTTCCCAAACGCCTGCAGTGGTGATAAGTAGTTATTATAATGCGGCTTCACCACTGGATGAGTGGACAGAATTGGTTGTTATAACGGATAACACAAACATGTTTAACTGGAAACTCCAGGATAACAATGCAACCCAAACAGCCTGGCAACCTGCCATTATTTTTAGTGATCCTTTATTCTGGGATCATATGCGTGCAGGAACAATAATTGTAATACATCACCGATTTGAAGGTGGATATCTGGAAGATGTGGGCAAATGGGATGGATATATAGAAGTTGCAGCGGATGATCGAAATATTTTCCCGGTCTTTACCGGTGGATCCTTTGGTACTTCACCAGGTTATAATGGTCCAACACTGAATATCGATTCTGCCGGTGATTTGCTGGTCCTTCTGGATGCTTCCGGGGCATTTGTACATGCATTGGGGCATAGAGCTGTGACAGGATCATCTTACAACCCTCTTCCGCTACCGAAACTAAATTATAACGGAAGCTTAACCGATGGCGAAGCTGTGTATGTTTGTCCCGGAGCAAACATTAATGAATACGGGAACCTTGCACCGCAGGAAGGATCAACCTGGACTTCAGCAGGAAGCGGACCAAATTTGACTTTCGGATTACCCAACATTTGTACGACATCCATAACTTCGAATTCCGATTACTGGCGAAGTCTTCGACAACCTCTCTGGATAAATCCTGCAATAACGGGTTCCACCAATGGAGGTGACACCCTTGTAACACTGAACTGGAATGCTGAAGTTGATCCATATCCTTCTGATGATAACGAGCGATATATCATTCTGCGGAATACGTCCAATGTATTTGGTACTCCTGCCGATGGACAATTTTATTTTGTGGGAGATAATATCGGTGGAGCAATTGTAGTGGCAAATATTCCTTCTTCCCAAACGCTGACTTTCGTTGATACTGTTTCCGTTCCATGCCCCACAGGTCTATTTTATGAGATCTTTGCCTATCGTTATGGCTTTGATGATGTATTTGGAAATAATTATAATCCGGCGCGGGGAAGTGCTTACAATGAAACTTCATTCGGTGCGGCACAGGTCATCGGCGTATTACCGGTGGCGCCAGTGACTGCTTCGAGTGACCGGAATAATTTCTGTGCAGACGATCCGGGAGATATTACACTCTCCGCATCCGGAGGTTCAGGCCGGATCTTAACCTGGTATGAAGCAAGTTGCGGGGGCACGGTTGCAGGAACAGGAAATGGTGCAAACAACAGTATTACTATCCCTTCGCCAACAGTTACAACAACTTATTATGCACGCTGGGAGAACAACTGCGGCGCGTCCCCCTGTGTCAGCGTGACCGTAACAGTTATTCCAGACAATCTGCCGGTAAGTATCAGCATCTCTGCTAATATTAGTGCAATATGTCCCGGAACAATTGTCACATTTACTGCAACACCGTTAAATGAAGGCGCTTCACCAGTATATGAATGGCTCGTCGATGGAGTATCTGTTCAGCAGGGGAGTTCCCCTGTTTATACAACCAATGCCTTGATCGGTGGAGAATCAATTATATGCCGGCTGACATCTTCTTTGTCATGTCTTCTAATAAACCCTGTAGAATCCCCACCCTTGTCTATTCCTTCTGCCCCGGCCCCGGTAGTTAAACTGACTGATAAACCCTACCTGTGTGCCGGAGAAACTACCCAACTGGATGCCGGTCCGGGATTTATTACTTACTTATGGCAGGACGGCAGCACCGGACGCTATATCACAGCAACCAATGAAGGCGTTTACCGGGTAACGGTTACGGATTCTCTGGGCTGCAGTGCAAGCGATTCTGTCCTGATAAAGATATGTGATGTGCTGGTAATTGTGCCCGATGCCTTTACACCCAATGACGACGGGCTGAATGATGAATTTAAGGTGGTTACTTCCCAGGAAGGGATTCTCACTTTTTCCATGTATGTTTATGACCGCTGGGGAAAAATGGTCTTCGAGTCCTCAGACCTCCATCATGGATGGAATGGCAAGGTGAATGGCAGGTATGCCCCTCCGGATACCTATGCCTGGAAAATCGTTTATCAGGTTTCTTCCCTGGCAAACCCTTCCACTTCTACAACAACCCTTCATGGAACCGTTATTTTGATTCGTTGATATACTCAACCACCAAATAACCAGGTAATATTAATAAATAGCTCAGGGCAGTGTAAATAATTGACTTAGGATGTTCATGTTACTTTCTATGTTCGCGTATAGTCGGTCTGAATAATATCAACTTCTAATTGGAAATTTGCTATTTTTTTATCTCTTTCAATCTTTGCACAACAATAAGATAAGCAGAAATAAAACTCAGTAACCCGCCAGTTCGCCAAATAGTAGTAGCATGCATGCATATGGTGAAGAATGAATGATAATTTTTATCTTTGACACCGAAAACAAGGTTCCGGATCCGCCCGGACACTGAATGAAAATTTTGGCTATGAAAAAAATTGCATGCGTAGTTATGATTTATTTGCTGACCGGACTGGCAGTATTTTCCCAGGAAATACCTCCCGGCAACGTGCCTAACCCGGTAAAGCAGGCATTTACAAAACAATTCCCTGCTGCCAAAGCAGTAAAATACGAACTCGATAAAACAGATTACCAGGTCAATTTCCTGCAACAAGGGAAAGAATGGATTGTCACATATAATGCCGCAGGAAAATGGCTCGGTACGGACAAGGAAATAACTTCTGACGGACTTCCGAAAGAAGTATCATCCGCGGTTGCCAAAAATTTCCCCGGACTTACGATCATTACAGTAGTACGGAGGGAAGCACCGGATAAAGGAATTTGTTTTGAAATGGACCTCAAAAAAGACGATGCAGGATACAGCGTAAGGTTCTCCGATAAAGGCGAAATCCTTCAGAAGATAGCAAGGAGGGTACAGGTTAAGGTAGCGACAAAATCTAAAAAATAGTACCACTTATCCGCTTGTCCGCTTGTGAAACTAATTCCTGATGCTGATAGGGACAATCACTTTAATTGAGATATTTCTCCCCATATCATAGATCCCGGACCGGCCGGTAGTATTATTCGGATAGGGTTCAAAATATTTCAACCTGCTCAGGTGAGATTGATATGCGATATCAAAAATATTGCTGGCCGCGATATGAATGCTGCATAGGACTTTACCGTTTTTCTTTGTCACATCACCTCCGATTCCGGCATCAAACAGGGTATAACCCAGTGTTGGTGTCTCAGTATTATCTGCCAGATAAGCCCTGTTTTGCTTTGCATAATATTCCATGGCAACCAGGACATAGACTGCCGAAAAGTGTTTAATCCCTTTGTCAAATTCTATCCGAAATTCCGAATGTGTATGCAATGGCGGAATGAAGGGTAAATATTTAGAACTATCGTTGATTTGGGTTCCATTCCCGCCTTTATTAATTCCATAAACAACAGAGACAGAATTCTCAAGATGCATCCATTTGAAAAAATGTATATCCAGGCTCGCTTCTCCTCCGTATAGAACAGCTTCAGATTGATGAAATTTGAATGTCTCGTTTCCATGGACTATGACAGAATCCTGCCCAAGATGGTTCAATACCTTTTGGTTAAAAATATAGTTGGAAATTTCCGTATAAAACCCTTCTATGCTTGCAATGACCGGCTTGGAAGTGTAGAATAAGCCAAGGTCGCCCTGGAGGCTGAATTCAGGTTTGAAATCAGGGTTGCCGACCTGGTATATGTTTGTCCCTGGATGAACACCATTCGCGGATATTTCTGCAATATTGGGAGCCCGGAAACCACGGGCAATATTAGCCTTAAGGCTAAGACTTTTCATGATGCTGTATGTCATCCCGGCACTTCCTGATAAACCGGAAAAAGTATGTTTGAGCGTCGAAAATTGTTTGGTCGCCCCGGCAGTGTCAGGAAGATTTACCTGCATATAAAAACCTGTTGCGGGATTGCTGCGGATAAACATCTGGTCATTCGCAAAAAAACGGAAATCGTATCTTGCGCCGGCACTGACTTCAAATTTATCAAACGACTTCTTCAGGAGTAAAAATATCCCAAGATCAAATTGCCGGTAATCAGGAATAATGAATTCTGTACCCTTATTTGAATTGAGCTGGTACATCCCGTTAACCCCCGGGGTGATTTCCCATCCTTTCAAGTCAGGCAGGTAGTATTTCAGATCGTAGGTAATCGTATGAAGGTAAAGATCTAACCCCGGAGTTTCAGGTGCAAGCGGGTGGCTGAATTCCTGGCGGATATTTTGCTGGTATCCAATGATGATCCCAATTTTGCTTGTACCCAGGTAAATACCGGATGAAGAATAAATGCGATAATGCTGAATATGCTGGTGTAATACCGATATCTTGTAAGAATTTAATTCGGATTTACTGACAACAGGCCTGACGGTATCCGCTTCGGTGATTTGCCTGGTAAATTGACGGGTGATCGAATCACGGCTCCCATCAGGGATCTCCTGCAGGTCATCATACAAGGAAAAATGAAGATGCGAATATCCCCAATGCTTGTTAATACCCGTGTAAACACTTACATCTGTCTCACTGAAGGCTGTATTATATACCCTGCCATCATATTTATCCTGGTAATCCTTTGCCTGCTTATGTGATATTCTCCCGCCCCAGATAATGCTTTTCTGATTTCCGTCCAGTGATAAAGACCCACCAAACAAACCATTATTCGTCTGATACTCCCCTAAAAAATCCCCTTTTATGGTTCCACTCTGAGCCGAAGGAAAAGGAATCAGGTTCACTACCCCGGCCAAACCATCCGATCCGTATGTCAGACTTGCCGGTCCTTTTATAATTTCGGCTTTGCTGATGGCATATTCATCCACTTCAATACCATGTTCATCGCCCCATTGCTGCCCTTCCTGCCTTACACCATCGTATAATGTCAATACCCGGTTATATCCCATACCACGAATAAAAGGCTTGGAAATATTTGGACCGGTTGTGACTTCACTGATTCCCGGAAGTTTTGTAAGTGCATCAATGATGTTTGTATTGAGGCTCATATCGATTCCTTTACTTTCAAGAACAACGATTGGAACAGAGCTTCTCCTGATCTCAGTTGCTTCTGAAGTTCCTGTAACAACAACTTCATTCATCTCTTCGGGAGATTCCTCGATCGAAAAATCTGCATGGGTGATGGTCGACAGATCTACCGGTTCAATGATCGTTTTATAACCCACATAGCTGATCCTTAAAAGGATTTTTCTCTTTGGAAGGTTCGTGATTTTATAGTTCCCCGAGGTATCGGTTGTAGCGCCAATTGTAAGTTCCGGAATATAGATATTGACTCCAAAAAGCGGTTCTTTACTTTTTTGATCTGCCACTCTTCCTGTAAGCGTAACCTGCGAATGGGCCGTTAATACTGACAGTAATCCAATAAGTAGGTATGCCTTTCTAATAAAATATCTCATATCACTTGCATTTAAACAGATTAGCCATAAGCGAGGAATCATTATGGATATCTCCTGCCGTTTTAAACATTAAAATAAATTTCTGAAAGATTCAGAGATCTCTGGTCAACAAATCAGAGGTAGTATGTGGGTGGTGCTCTTAAATAGGAAAGATTTACAGATATTCCGGGAATGTAAGTTTGCTGAGGAGAAGAGTAAGCACAATTCTCAATTTCCTTTGTTGGAAAGAAAGATTTCAGGGACGAAAGAAAAATGGAAAATGAAATCTGAAAGATACTGCAATGCTTGTGTATTTTTTCAATTGTTACAGCAGAATGGTAATGATCCTGGGTATCTTCATGCCCAAACAGTTCATGGATGAACTCCCTGGGAGTCACGACCGGCAAAAGACACACCAGTAATAGAAAGGGAATATACCTGTTCAATTTAGACACGGTGCAAAGGTACACCTGAATTTTCCGATTAGAAAATAAAATTCGCTCTGAGAATACAAATACTGTAATTTTGCTCGCTGAATGGAAGTAAAAGTGTAACATGAAGAATAAGATCCTTATTATTGATGACGAACCCAGCATATGCTTGCTCCTGGAGAATTTCCTCTCTAAAAGATATGAGGTCATTTGCCAGTACGATGGGCTCGAAGCACTCCTGTGGCTGGAAGGCAACCTTCCCGACCTGATCATTTGCGATATCCAGATGCCAAATATGGACGGTTACCTTTTCCTGGAGAAACTCAGACAAAGAGGATACACAAAACATACCCCCGTGATCATGCTCTCCGGTATGGAAAGCAGCAATGAACGTATCCGCTGTTATCGACTGGGGGCACAGGATTTTCTAGCCAAACCCTTCAACCCTGAAGAACTGGAAGAACTTATCAAAAAAAACCTTTTTCCTATTCATTTTGCCGGTAAGTGGTAATCCGGTGATACCCCGATTATTTGCCCTTTCTTACCGGAACCGATCTCCATTGATCTACTCACCTCATGGGGGTGACTAATAAGTATTTTTTTTACCGCAGAGGCAAAGGCGCAGAGAAATAATTTATTGAAATTGAATTCCCTGCTTACGGGCAGGCAGGTTTGCGTCTCCGCGGTCTCTGCGGTTCTAAAGAGAAACCTTACTTATTAGTCACCCCCATGAGGTATTTTGGTTAATTTCTTCTTCGCTGGCAACGATTGAATAAAATCAAGCGAATTTGTTCCTTTTATCTGCGCGTTACGGATTTTTACTAAATTTATTTAATCTAATTATAAATAAATGGTTTATATTTGCAGTCGGAAATGAAAAAAATGCTGCAAAGTATTGCTAACCCTGAAAGATTATAATGAAACAGGTTCGAAATTTATTAAAATAAACCGTTCTGGATGGAAACCCCTCTTGTTTCGATCATTACTATCAATTTCAATCATTCTGAAGTGACTTCCCAGTTGCTGTATTCATTGCGGAATGTCACCTATCCGGAACTGGAAATATTTGTAGTGGATAATAACTCACCGAATGACGATCCTGAAGTTCTGAAGCAATCCTTTCCGGAGATTGAACTGATCCGCAGCCCGGAGAACCTGGGGTTTGCAGGTGGAAATAACCTTGGGATCAGGAAAGCCAGGGGGAAATACATTTTATTGCTGAATAATGACACCGAAGTGGAACCCGGGTTCCTTGAACCCCTGGTTGCAAAACTTGAGTCGGACAGCAATATCGGAGCTGTGAGTCCAAAGATCCGGTTCTTTCATACACCCGATACCCTTCAGTATGCCGGTTATTCCCCGTTGAATCCTTACACCATCCGCAGCCATGGCCGTGGACATGGGACCCTTGACACGGGCCAGTTTGAGCAGGATGCACCGACTGCTTTTGTACATGGGGCTGCCATGATGATACCTTTAGAAGTGATCAGGAAAGTAGGCCTGATGGCAGAGTGTTATTTTCTTTATTATGAAGAGCTCGACTGGTCCGAACGGATCCGTCGTGCAGGTTATCAACTCTGGTATGTCCACAATTCCGTTGTCTTTCACAAGGAATCGATCTCTACAGGCAAGATGAGTCCACTGAAAACATATTATATAAACCGGGCACGGATCCTCTACCTCCGCCGGAACATTCATGGGTTCCGCTTTCCTGTTGCCGTTCTTTACCAGGTCTTAATAGCAGTTCCCAGGAATGCCCTGAAATTTCTGTTCGAAGGGAACCCGGACCATTTTAAAGCCTATAAACAGGCAGTATTGTGGCATATAAAACACCTTTTCACCAAAGATATTCATACCGATCCGACCTTCTGAATGGCAGAAAACTTAAAATTTACTTAATGAACACAATCTTCACATATGCATACGAACTCTTCCAGGTTATAGTTTTTGCTTTGCTGGCATTACCCATACTTTATATTTTCATTTTTGCTTTTGCAGGACTTTTTTATCGCCCGGTTCAGCTTCCATTAAAACCTTCCCTGAAAAAGATTGCTGTTCTGATTCCCGGGTATAAGGAAGATGATGTTATTATTGATGTTGCAAGAGATGCAATCGGGCAGGAATACCCGAAGGAATATTTTGACATTATCATCATTGCAGACTCGTTTCAGCCCCAGACCCTGGAATTGTTGAAAACACTCCCGGTCAGGGTGGTCGAAGTACAGTTTGAAAAAAGCACCAAGTCAAAAGCCTTAAATGCAGCATTTATGCAACTTCCGGATGATTATGACCTGGCAGTGGTATTGGATGCCGATAACCTGATGGCGCCGGGGTTCCTGGAAAAGATCAATGCTGCTTTTGAATCAGAACTTGTAGCTGTTCAGGGTCACAGGACTGCAAAAAACCTTGATTCTTCGCTGGCTCTATTGGATGCTATCAGTGAAGAGATCAACAACCACATCTTCCGTAAAGGACACCGGGTGCTTGGTTTGTCTTCAGCCATCATCGGATCGGGAATGGCTTTCCGATATGATTATTTTAAGAAGATGATGGCGACCGTTACTGCCGTGGGCGGGTTTGATAAAGAAATTGAACTGAAGATGCTGAAAGAAGGTCATATGATCGGTTATCTCGATGATGCCATCGTTTATGATGAAAAAGTTCAGAAAGCAGAAGTGTTTTCGAACCAGCGCCGGCGTTGGCTCTCCTCACAACTCATCTATTTCCGCAAGGATTTCGGAAAATCATTAACCTCACTCTTCCTTCATGGAAACATAGACTATTTTGAAAAGACGCTTCAGTTCATCCAGCCTCCCAGGATCCTCCTTCTTGGAACCCTGCTGCTCTTTGGAGCCGGGTTTTCAATGCTGGACCTTTTATTGACAGTTTCACCGGTATATATTTACCTATGGATTATTCTGGTCATCGCCTGCATCCTGACCTTTCTTTTTTCCATTCCTTCAAAATATTACAGCCGGCAAACACTCCTGGCCCTGGGAAGTATACCCAAAGGCATGTTCCTGATGTTCAGATCGCTTTTGAAGATCAGGGGCGCCAATAAAGAATTTTTGCACACCAGGCATAACATTGTCAGTCCTCATTCTTAAGAAGAAACAGATAAACCAGAAATTCCAGGACAGCATGAAAATAGGCATTGAAGGACAACGGTTGTTTCGAAGTAAAAAACATGGCATGGACATGGTCGCGCTGGAACTGATCCGTAATCTTCAGAAGATCGATCATGAAAATGAATATGTTGTTTTTGTGAAACCCGGTGAAGATGATGGAGTGTTAAAGGAAACATCAAATTTCAGGATTGAGAAGTTGGCAGGAGGCTTTTATCCTTTTTGGGAGCAGGTATCGTTGCCCAGGGCCGTAAAAAAAGCAGGATGTGATCTGCTTCATTGCACCAGCAATACAGCGCCTCTTCACTCACCGGTCCCGTTGGTAGTAACACTTCATGATATAATTTACCTGGAAAGCAGTTACCGGAAGATCCTGAAAGGAAAAGGTTCAAATTACCAGAAGTTCGGAAATATTTACCGCCGCTATGTTATTCCAAAGATTCTCCGGAAAAGCCGGAAAATCATTACGGTTTCTCAGTTTGAAAAAAAACGGATCGGGGATTTCTTCGGTATCACCGGGGATTCTCGCCTGGAAGCAGTTTACAATGGGGTCAGTGAACATTTTGTTCCTGTCACGGATAAATTACAACTGCAAAAAGTGAAGGAAAAGTATTCTTTGCCCGATCGTTATTTTTTCTTTCTCGGAAATACGGATCCCAAGAAAAACACGAAAGGAACATTGAAAGCTTTTTCTGAATTTCATAAACAAACCGGAAGTGATATCCGGCTGGTGATGATTGATTATGATAAGGCCGAACTGCATAAAATCCTTGAGGAGATCGGGGATCCTTCTCTTGAAGACCAGATTTTTCTTACCGGATATGTATCTAATACCGATCTGCCCGCTATTTACAGTCAATGCGAAGTTTTCCTCTATCCTTCCCTGCGGGAAAGTTTTGGTATTCCTATGCTTGAAGCCATGGCTTGCGGTGTCCCGGTAATCACTTCCAGCACCTCTTCCATGCCGGAAATTGCAGGACAGGCTGCCTGCATCATCGATCCTTCCCAACCGGAAGATATAACAGCTGCATTGTACAGGCTTACCAACGACAAATCATACCGGGACGAGCTTATAAAAAACGGGTTTATCCAGGCACAGAAATTTTCCTGGAGAACCATGGCAGAAAAGGTCCTTGCCATTTACCGTGAAATCGGGGCTGAAGGAAAAAATAAAAGCAATGCTTAATCAAAGAACCTCATGGTAGCCGTAAAAATCGTTTTCTGGTCCCTGCTTTTTATCATCTTTTATTCGTATATCGGATATGGAATCCTGTTATTCATCCTGATCAGGATCAGGCGATTGTTTCGGCCAAAGGAAAATGATGAATCATCAGAAGATTATGAACCTGATGTAACGTTGTTCATTACCGCTTACAATGAACGTGATTTTGTGGCTGACAAGATCAGAAATTCTTTCGCATTGGATTATCCTCCTGAAAAACTTCACATGGTATGGGTTACCGATGGATCGGACGATGGAACGCCTGAATTACTGGGTCAACACGAGGGGATCAGGGTGTATCACGAGCCGCAACGAAACGGGAAGATCGGGGCCATGAACCGGGGCATGAAATTCGTTAAAACGCCGATCGTGGTTTTCTGTGATGCCAACACCTTGCTGGGCAGCGAGTCTGTAAAGCGGATCGTCCGTCTCTTCCGGGATCCCAAAGTGGGATGTGTATCCGGCGAAAAACGAATCCTCAACAAAGAGAAAGATACTGCGGCAGGAGCCGGTGAAGGGCTTTACTGGAAGTATGAGTCGGCCCTGAAAAAATGGGATGCCGAATTGTATTCCGTGGTAGGTGCGGCAGGTGAATTGTTTGCCATCCGTACGGAACTTTACCGGGAAGTAGAAAGAGATACCCTGCTCGATGATTTTATTATTTCGCTGCGGGTAGCTCAGCAAGGGTATACGATCCAGTATGATCCGATGGCATATGCAATAGAGAAGGCATCTTCAAATGTAAAGGAAGAGCTCAAGCGGAAGATCCGGATCTCTGCCGGAGGAATACAGTCGGTTATCAGGCTGAGGTCATTACTGAATGTGTTCAGGTATGGTATTTTGTCTTTCCAGTATATCTCGCACCGTGTTCTCCGCTGGACCCTTGCGCCGCTGGCATTGTTATTTTTCTTTCCCGCAGGGTTCCTGCTTGCGATGAAAGAAGGATTGTTGGAGTTCGGGTTTTTCAGCACTTTTTTCTGGCTGCAGGTTTTGTTTTACCTGGCTGCCCTGCTGGGATGGTTCCTTGAAAACCGCTCCATCCGGATCAAGGTCTTATTCATTCCCTATTATTTTTTCATTATGAACCTTTCCGTTTTTCTCGGACTGAGGAGATTTCTCAGGGGCTCGCAATCTGTTAACTGGGAAAGGGCCGTAAGGGCTGTCTGAGGAGAGGAGACTGAAAAGTCCGGTTTTACAAAGAAGGATCGTCAGCAATAAGTTCTCTGCGTATTTCCGTTAAATCCCTGAGAAGCAATTCCGAGGAAGCTTTTAAATTATCAAAAGCTTCCGGCAGGCCTTTATCGTCATGCTGCATTGCCAGTTCCTCAAATTTCTTTGCCAGTTGCAGTGGTTCGGTAGCCATGAAGGTTCCGACAACGCTTTTCAGGCTGTGGGCATTGAATATTAGTGCAGGGTAATCTTTTTCCCGGATATTTTTTTGAAGCTTTTCCAACCGTTCAGGAAGTTCTTTTTCAAATATGGTTATGATGTCCAGGACAACTTCTTTGTCGAAATACCGGAAGGTATCATCAAATTTTTGCCTGTCGATTATAATCAGCATTCAGGAGTGGAAAGGTTAAATGATAGAAGAGAAATATGCAATGGTTTTTCTCAATCCCTCTTCAAGGGGGATCTTCGGTTCCCAGTCCAACTCCTTCCTGGCAAGCCGGATATCGGGTTGGCGTTGTGTTGGATCATCCGGTGGAAGCGGCATCTTTACGATCTTCGACCGGGAGTTTGTCATTTGGATCACCTTATCGGCAAGTTCCCTTATGGTGAATTCCACCGGGTTACCGAGGTTAACCGGACCGGTAAAATCTTCCCTTGTATTCATCATACGGATCATCCCTTCGATCAGGTCATCAACATATTGAAAGCAGCGGGTTTGAGTGCCATCGCCATAGATGGTGATATCTTCGCCCCTGAGTGCCTGAACAATGAAGTTGGAAACCACGCGTCCGTCGTTGGGATGCATGCGCGGGCCATAAGTATTGAAGATCCGGATGATCTTGATCCGGACGTTGTTTTGCTTGTAATAATTGACAAACAGCGTTTCCGCCGCCCGTTTTCCTTCATCATAACAGGCCCTGGGCCCGATCGGGTTCACATGTCCCCAGTAAGTTTCAGGCTGTGGATGAACATCCGGATCGCCATACACTTCACTCGTGGAAGCCTGCAGGATTCTCGCCTTGATCCTTTTGGCCAATCCCAGCATGTTAATTGCGCCCATCACGGATGTCTTCACGGTCTTGATCGCATTATACTGGTAATGGATGGGAGATGCCGGACATGCCAGGTTGTAGATTTCATCTACTTCAATAAAGAACGGCATGGTCACATCGTGCCGGATCAGTTCAAAATAGGGATTGTCCAGAAGGGTTACGATATTTTGTTTCTGTCCCGTGAAATAATTGTCGAGACAAATTACTTCATTTCCGTCTTTCAGCAACCGTTCACAGAGGTGTGACCCCAGGAATCCGGCGCCACCGGTAACTAAAACCTTTTTCTTTACCATAGGTTGAATATTAAAGAGATTCGGTATGGATCCCTATACAGTAATAAGTGAACCCTTTCTGTTGCATTTCGAGGAGGTCAAATATGTTTCTTCCGTCAAACACCACGGGTTGTTTGAGAAGTTTACGAATGATGTTGAAATTGGGGAATTTGAACTCGGGCCATTCTGTTACCAGCAAAAGGCAATCTGCATCAATAAGGGTATCATACTGGTCTGTGGCGTACTCAATGGAATCGCCCAGGATCCGCCTTGCTTCATCCATGGCAACCGGGTCGTAAGCTTTTACTTTAGCTCCTGCTTCGAGGAATTTCCTTATCAGGACCAGCGAAGGGGCTTCACGCATATCATCGGTTTGCGGTTTGAACGACAATCCCCACAACCCGATTTGTTTTCCTTTCAGATCGCCTTTGAAATAGTTAAGGATTTTGTGGTACATTATGGCTTTCTGGTCATCATTCACCGCTTCCACTGCTTTCAGGACCCGAAGGGGGTATTTATAGGCATCTGCAGTATTGATAAGGGCTTTCACATCTTTCGGAAAGCAGGATCCTCCGTAACCGATCCCGGGGTAAATAAATTTTGTCCCGATCCGTGAATCCGAACCAATGCCTTTCCTTACCATATTGATATCGGCGCCGACGATCTCACAAAGGTTTGCAATGTCGTTCATGAAGCTGATCTTGGTTGCCAGCATTGAGTTGGCGGCATATTTGGTCATCTCGGCCGATGTGATATCCATGAAGATGACCGGGTGCCCGTTCAGGGTAAACGGTTTATAAAGACTTTTCATCAGTTCCTCTGCCCGCGGAGAATCGAGGCCGACAACAATCCTGTCGGGTCGCAGGAAATCATCAATGGCAGCTCCTTCTTTAAGAAATTCCGGGTTGGAGGCGACATCAAATTCAATCCTGATATTCCGTTTGTCCAACTCTTCCTGTACAGTTTGTTTTATCTTTTGGGCAGTGCCAACGGGAACCGTGCTTTTGGTTACGATCAGCAGGTAATCTTTCATATACTTCCCACAATCCCTGGCAACATTCAATACATACTGAAGGTCGGCACTCCCGTCTTCATCGGGGGGTGTGCCAACGGCACTGAACAATACTTCACAATCCTGAATGGCCTCTTTGATATTTGTGGTAAAATGCAGCCTGTCCTTCTTCATATTCCGGTGAACCATCTCTTCCAGCCCGGGTTCATAGATCGGGACAATCCCGTTTTTCAGATTTTCTATTTTTTTCCGGTCAATATCAACACAGGTTACTTCAATACCTACTTCTGAAAAGCAGGTCCCGGTAACCAGTCCTACATATCCGCTACCCACAATAGAAATTTTCATTACCTATATATTTATGGTTAATAATGATTTTTTTTTGAATGAATTGTTGCCCCAAAATTACGAAAATTTACTTAATTATATATCTACACTATTCTCTTCATTCCCGTAAATGCGATCCCGTATTACATTTGATTTTTTCTTTCAGAATAAAATATGTTGTATTTTCTTAAAAATTAGATTAATTTTATCGGTTGAAAAACGAGTTTACCCCTAAAAAATTATGCTTAAGGGAAGCAGGATATTTAATTTCGACTTTTTACTATTGCCTTGATCGCTATCTTCAAACAAAGGAATTAAAATAAATTGCCATTAATGAAACACATCTATGCAACTTAGAGGAACAAGAAACAAAGGGGGAACCCCAAAAGCACTGTTATTGCTTCTTTTTTTTCTTTTCGTCATTTCGGTTTCTTATGCCCAGGTCCGAACCATAACGGGAACAGTGTCTGCTTCTGACACGAAAGAAACCTTACCGGGAGCAACGGTAGTGATCAAGGGAACTACTACCGGAGCGGTAACAGACATCAACGGGAAGTATTCGATAAAAGTGCCGGAAGGGAAAATCATCCTGGTGTATTCTTTTGTCGGGTACACGCCAAAAGAAATTGAATTAGGTGCGGAAAACATCGTGGATGTTATGATGCAACCTTCAAAGACCACACTTTCAGAGCTGGTCGTTGTGGGATATGGGACCTTGCGTAAAATGGATCTGACCGGTGCGGTCTCGACGGTTAAATCGGACGATATTACAAAGATTACTGCATTGAACCCGATTGAAAATCTTGCCGGTAAGGTAGCCGGTGTTCAGGTTACTAGTGCCTCCGGAACTCCGGGTGAGAGTCCGGTAGTCCGTATCCGTGGTGTTGGGACCATTGGGGATGCCTCCCCGATTTATGTCGTTGATGGAGTGATCCTCAGTGATATTTCTTATCTAAACAGTGCAGACATCGAATCGATGACCGTGTTAAAAGATGCTTCCGCTACTGCAATATACGGGAACAGGGGCGCCAATGGTGTTATCGTCATCACTACTAAAACCGGGAAGGTGATCGGAGGTAACGGCGAAGGAAAAACTGTATTCACACTGAACGGAGAAACCGGTTGGCAGAAAGTGGCGCATAAAATCAGTTTGTTGAATGGGAAGGATTATGCAAACATTATTAATGAATTTCAACCCGGAACGTTCAATAATGTTGACCTGCTCCCAAATACCGATTGGCAAAACCAGATCTTTCATATGGCCCCGATTTATAATTTTGAGGGATCAGCAAGCGGATCCAGTAAAACCGTTCAATATTATGTTGGTGTAGGATATTTTGACCAGGAAGGGATCATTGACAAATCATCTTACAAAAGACTTACCCTTAAGATTGATAACACTTATGAACTGACAAAGAATATTAAACTGGGCAACAACATCACGGTCACGCCATATACCCAGCAGGTCGCACCTGATGTTACATTTCAGGCTTACCGGGCCCAGCCTATTATCGACCCCTTTAAATCCGATGGAAGCTTTAATGCCGTCCCGGGAGTCGGGAATCCACTTGCTGCCCTGGCTTATTCGAATAATTTCAACAGAGGAGTCCGGGCGGTTGGAAATATTTTCGGAGAAGTAAGCTTCCTGAAAAATTTTGTTATCAGGTCAAGCTACGGGATCGATGCAGCCTATAATAAAGGAGAAAGCTTTACTCCAGCCTATACAGTATCTCCGACCCAATTCAACTTATATAGTTTGCTTGGGAAAGCATGGAGCGAAAACCTCACATGGCTCTGGGAAAATACAATCTCTTATAAAAAAGATTTCGGGAAACATTACCTGGATGTTGTAGCCGGTTATACTATGCAGAATTCAACGAATGAATTTATGAACCTGACCGGGTCAAACATCATCCGTGATAATTCGAATTTTTGGTATATCCAGCCAACGTATGTATGGGATCCGTCGCATAATATCAATAATATTGGACTGATTGGGAACAACCTTGATCCTAACCAATATTATTCCATGATCTCCTATCTTGTAAGGGTAAATTACACCCTGTTTAAAAGATATATTCTGACATTAACCTACAGGCGCGATGGTTCCTCCAAATTCAGCGAATCAAACAGGTGGGGTGATTTCCCTTCAGTTGCTGTCGGATGGAATACTTCGGAGGAAAAATTTATGAGTAAAATAAAATTCCTCTCAAAGCTGAAATTGAGAGGAAGCTGGGGGATCGTCGGGAATGATAAGATACCCTATGAAAGTCGGTATTCTCTTGTGAATTCTAACATGGTCACAGTGCTTGGAATAGGTTCGTTTGTTGACCCTGCTGCCACATACGGGATTATCGGGAATAATAAACTGAAATGGGAGACTACCTCACAAACGGATGTCGGACTTGAAACCGGATTTTTTAAAGACCGGCTGACTGGCGAATTTGATTATTATGACAAGGAGACTTACGGAATCCTTGTAGGGTTGACCATCCCGGCATATTTTGGGAACGGGCTCAATACAAAAGAAATTTTTAATGCTGCGAAAGTACAGAACAAAGGCTTTGAATTCAGCCTTGGCTGGCGTGACCAGGTCGGAAAGCTGAAATATAATATTGGTATTAACGGAACGACGATTTCCAACAAAATTATCAGCATCGGTGGAGTGAGCGGATCGGATACCGTTCTTTACGGGGGATATCTGGGCAACGGTCAGTATGTGACTGCTTCGAGGGTCGGACTTCCTATCGGGGCTTTTTACGGATATAAAACCGATGGAATATTCCAAACCCAGGCCGAGCTGAATGCATACCCGCACATTACGGGTGAATCAGGTGCTACAGTTGGTTCGTTACGTTATGTAGATATGAACGGCGACGGGAAAATAGATGGCCGTGACAGAACTTACATCGGTTCCCCCATACCAACATTTATTTTTGGATTTTCTGTTAGTTTCGAGTACAGAGGGATCGATCTTGCAATTGATATCCAGGGACAGACCGGAAATAAAATATTTAACGCAAAAGAAGTCATTCGTCCGGATCAATATAATTATGAAAGTCATGTGCTGGGTGCCTGGACAGGTCCCGGTACAAGTTACACCGAACCCATTGCTTCAGCAGGTGGCTATAATTATCTGCCTTCCGATCATTATGTTCAGGACGGATCATTCCTGAGGTTTCGTGACATCATTTTAGGATATACGTTACCCTCCAGGATCACACAAAAAGTCTATATTCAAAAGTTAAGAATTTATTTAAAAGCCGACAATCTTTTCACCTGGACAAAATACACCGGATATACCCCTGAAATAGGCAGTTCTGATGCTTTGTCGAGCGGGGTTGATTTTGGTGCATATCCAACGACTTCGGTTTATTCAATAGGATTAAATTTAAATTTCTGACCAATGAAACTATCAAGAATCCATATTATTTTGTTCGCATTGGTTCTCTGCATGGTAACGCCCGGTTGTAAAAAATTCCTCCAGAAGGATCCTCAGGGAATACTCACTACGGATCAATTCCCGACCAGCGCATCCGATGCGATCCTGGCTACCAACGCTGTGTATGAATCGCTCAGGGGCTGGTATTATCATTCCGGAGGTTACCCGATCCTGGATATCATGTCGGATGATTCAAGGAAAGGAAGCAATCCCGGCGATCAGGCCAGTACGGTGGGACCCTATGACTATTTCGGGATCACCCCGACCCAGGACGGACTTGACCGTTGGTGGAACGCACTTTATGTAGGTGTAAGGCGCGCCAATGTCGTGATTGAGAAAGTTCCACTGATCACAATGGATGCAACACTACAAAGCCGTTATATAGCAGAAGCAAAATTTCTGAGGGCGTTATATTATTTTGATTTTGTTCGGGCCTGGGGCGGTGTCCCTCTGGTAACCACAACGAATCCCCCGCTTGGATTAATAAGATCGACCAAAGAAGAAGTTTATACTTTGATCATCAACGATCTCCAAAATGCGATCAATATTTTACCGCTGAAGAGTGATTATGCGTCAGCCGACGTTGGCCGTGCAACAAAAGAGGCAGCGGAAGCGTTACTTGCTAAGGTATACTTATTCCGGAATGATTATGTTAATGCAGAGACATACCTTATGGATGTGATTAACTTGAACAAGTATAGTCTCGAGCCTGTTTATACCGATGCAAACGGGATCAACGGGAACAACGGAGTGGAATCAGTTTTTGAAATTGGTGCCATACAGGTGGAAAATGAGGATGCAGGTGGCGACCAGTATGGTAATACCCAGGGAGTTCGTGGTAGTCCCAATAAAGGATGGGGATTCAACCGGCCATCGATTGATCTCAGAAATTCATTTGAAACTGGCGATCCAAGGTATAAAGGAACTGTAATTGACCTTGGAGATACCATCGACGGCATTGTTATCCTTGGAGATGTTGCGGGAACTCCTGATGTTACAAAGGATTCCCTCGGGAATATCATCGAAATAGAATGTTATAACCGGAAAGTCTGGATACCCGGAGCAACTACAACTTCAAACTGGGGACTCCACCGGCGCCTTATCCGTTATGCAGATGTTTTACTTATGGCGGCAGAGGCTTTGAATGAAAACGGGAAACCCACTCAGGCACTGACTTACCTGAACATGGTCAGAGCCCGTGCCCGCCAGGGAAATCCAGGCATACTGCCTGATATCACAACTACAGACCAGATTCAATTGAGAGATCTCATTTTTAATGAGCGAAGACATGAACTTGGAATGGAAGGACTCAGGTTCTGGGACCTGGTGAGAACAGGAAGAGCACCCGCGGTGCTGGGACCGCTCGGTTTTGTTACAGGAAAAAATGAAGTACTGCCGATCCCTCAAAGTGAAATTGATCTCTCGCAGGGAGCATTGGTACAGAACCCTAATTATTAATAATTACTAATCTGAATTTTGTTAAACCTAAAATGAATGATGTCATGAGAAAACAAATGTTGATTTTGAGTTCATTGCTTCTTGCAATGATACTCGTTGTTGGAATTACAAGTTGCAAAAAGTCGAGCAGTTCGACTACAACCTTCGGTCTTGCCTCACTGAAGGCAGGAGCGATTGATCTCAACGGAGCCATCCCTCCTACGAATGTTCCAACCAGTCCTACGTTTACGGCTGTCTTTACAGTCGCTATTAATGCGGCTACAGCAACTACTGCTACCATAAGCCTTTTACAGGGTTATGATACTTTAGACATTCCGATTACCGTCGCAGTGACCGGAGGTACAATTACGATTACACCCGTCACTCCGCCACTGGCTGGAGGCGCGTTGTATACACTTAAATTCAAAGCCGGTATTATGTCTACTGATGGTCAGGGCGTTGCTGCATTTAACCGGTCGTTTTCAACTGTCGGTACCTTTGTTCCATCAGGAGCAGTTGCTTACTGGAATTTTGAAACCGCTCCTTACAATGATCAGATCGGTACCTTTCCTACAATTGTACCTTCAGTCGCTACCGATATAACGCTTGTTGCTTCCCGTAACGCAGCTGCAGGACAATGTGCAGCCTTTAACGGCACCACCTCACTGATTGAGGTCCCCCATGGCGAACTTCTTATGAATACCAGCGATTTTTCATTGTCATTCTGGATCAAAGAAGATTCAGCAGGCAGGAAGGATCAATTTACGATGGGTCTGGCTGCCTGGTATGGTTTACAGTTTGAAATAAACAACAATGGAAACGGCGGACTTGGGGAATGCAAATTAGCCGCCCAATACAGTCTGCTCGATGGCACATCTGCATCCCAGGACCTTTGGTTTAACGGAGCCGATACTAATTCTTATAATGGCAATGGCGGATGGCAGGGTTGGACCTACGCCAGAGACCTGCAATCAAGCGGCGGGACAGGAGTCAATGGCCTGCTGGCTGAAAAATGGGCAAATATTGTTTGTACCTATGACCACGCTACCAAAATTGGTACTATGTATATCAATGGCGAAAAAATGAAACAACAGGATTTCAACCTGTACGGAACAACACATCCGTTGTACAATGCTACAGGATTGAAATTTGCCGGAAACGCAGATAACAATGCATTTGTATTCGGATTTATCCAGGACAAGGTTGATCCTACGGTCACTGATTCCTGGGCCGATTATAACATTACGACCAATAACCATTTCAAAGGATGGCTGGATGATGTGAGGATTTTCCATAAAGTAATTACACCAAACGAAATCTTGTTGATGTACAACTCTGAAAAACCCTGACCCGGTTTGGAAGGTTGTAATTTTTAGTTATTGTTAATCCGGTTATTGGTAGTTATTTATCATCTTTGATCTTATTTGAAGAAAATAAATAACTACCAATAACTTTTTTTAACCTGGATCATTCCATGAAATTCAACACGTTCATTGGATTACTGGCCGTCATATTGCTCTTGCTTTTTTCGTCCTGTAAAAAGAAAATGGCAAACAATTCCGAAAGTCTCATTGTGGAACATGTGAAAGCCGGAAACACTGAACTTACCCTGCAGGGCCCGAATTTTAACATCCCAGTCGATAGCTCCATTACCATAACATTCAATGTTTCACTGGATACCAATACAGTCAGGAAAAGCCTGTTCCTGAAAAGGAATGGGAATACCGATGTATTAATCGGGATCGTCTATTCCAACATTTATCAAACGGTCACGGTTATACCTGCAAGCCATCTGGATCCATTTACAAATTATATTCTGCAGATCGGAACCTCTTTAACCGGTTCTGGCGGGGAACGGTTCGCAGGCACAAACTATTCATTCACTACGATCAACAGAAAGCTTATCCTGAAAAGCGTCACATTAAATGGAGAAGAATTCCTTCAGCATAAAAAATTATCGAATATTGACTGGCACCAGATAGACATTGAGCTATTATTCTCTGACCCGCTCGATTCATCGAATTACAAGTCTTATTTTAGCCTGTCCACCAGCAATCATCTTTCATTGTCTCTCTCCGACAGCAGCAGGAAGGTTTCGATAACCAGCACTTCACCCCTGCCTGATTATACACTTACCTGGTTCATGGTTTCAAGTAACCTGAAGTCGGCAAAAGGATTTGTTTTTGATGGATTTACAAATTCGTTTTATACTTCGCTGGATTCAACCTATAAGTTTCCCCCGCTGTCTGATGATGCACTACTAAACCTGGTACAGCAACAAACCCTTAAATACTTTGTCGATTTTGCACACCCGGCATGTGGCATGGCACGCGAAAGGAATACATCCGGTAATGTGGTCGCCACCGGGGGTTCCGGGTTCGGCGTAATGGCGCTGGTAGTCGGAATGAACCGGGGCTTTATTCCAAGGGACCAGGGACTTGCACAATTTGGGAAGATACTCACCTTTCTTGAAACCTGTGACAGGTTTCACGGAGTATGGCCCCACTGGCTGGATGGAAATACGGGGAGGGTTGTTCCCTTTAGTGCAAAAGATGATGGAGGTGACCTCGTGGAAACATCTTATATGGTAATGGGACTTTATACTATGCGACAGTACCTTGATTCGACCAGTGCGGCGGAAAAACTTCTGATCAGCAGGATCAATACACTCACCGCTGCAGTAGAGTATGACTGGTACACCCAGGGACAAAATGTTCTGTATTGGGATTGGTCTCCTGATTACGGGTTTGCCCTCAATGTCAAAATCCAGGGATATAATGAAACACTCATCACCTATGTTGTTGCCGCTTCATCAACCACCCACCCTGTTTCTGCAGCAGTTTACCATCAGGGTTATGCGCAGAACGGCGCCATAAAAAATGGCAACGCTTATTATGGAATTACACTTCCGCTGGGCCAACCCTATGGAGGTCCTTTGTTCTTTACTCAATATACATACCTGGGATTAGACCCAAGAAACCTGAGTGATATCTACGCAAATTACTGGACACAGAATGTTAACCAGTCATTGATAAACTATTCCTATTGTGTGGCTAATCCAAAGAAATTTATTGGGTATAATACTTCTTCATGGGGACTCACTGCAAGTGATGATCCTGTTGCATATACGGCTCATTCCCCGACAAATGACGACGGTGTTATTACACCTACAGCGGCTGTTTCCTCACTTCCTTATACTCCCGTCCAATCGATGAATGCAATCAGAAATTTTTATTATATCCTCGGGAACAGGCTCTGGGGACAATATGGGTATTATGATGCTTTTGATGTCTCGGCAAATTGGTGGGCATCATCCTATATTGCAATTGATGAAGGACCTATTGTGGGAATGATCGAAAATTACCGCACACAATTGTTGTGGACCCTGTTTATGAGCAACCCTGAAATAAAGGCATCACTGACAAAACTTGGTTTTACCTATTAATCAGTAATCCCTATCGATTAAAATATACAACCTTATGCATTTCAATTCCGGGTTTCTGAAATCCCTCCTTCCTGCATTCGGTCTTTACCTGTTGATTTCGACTGCGACTGCCCAGAAAACGAATTTTGCAAGACTTTCGCCAGCCGACAGCATTAAGGTTGAGAACCTACTCTCACAGATGACCCTGGATGAGAAGATAGGCCAATTATCCCTGTTTGCATCCGGCTGGGAAGTTTCAGGCCCTATACTCAATTCCAATTACAAACAGCTTATTCGGGATGGCAAGGCAGGAGCTATTTTAAATGCTAAGACTGTGGATTATGTAACAACTTTGCAAAGAATGGCAGTCGGAGAATCCCGCCTGAAAATACCTTTGATCTTTGGATATGACGTGATTCATGGTTACTCTACTATTTTTCCGATCCCCCTGGGACAGGCGGCAAGCTGGGATATTGATGCCATTGAAAAAGCGGACCAGATAGCAGCCATGGAGGCTTCTGCCGAAGGGATCAACTGGACATTTGCCCCTATGGTGGATATTGCCCGGGATCCACGCTGGGGAAGGGTTTCTGAAGGAGCAGGAGAAGATCCCTGGCTTGGATCACAGATCGCAAAAGCCAGGGTCAGGGGTTTCCAGGGCAAGGGGGACATGGATGGCAGGCATATTCTGGCCTGTGTAAAGCATTTTGCCGCCTATGGAGCCCCGCTGGCAGGACGTGATTATAATACTGTCGACATGTCCCCGGTTTCACTTTATGAATATTACCTGCCTCCATACAAAGCCTGTGTTGAAGCTGGAGTGTCTTCAGTAATGACATCATTCAACGAGATCAACGGAGTACCCTCCACGGCCAATCACTGGCTGCTGACAGACCTTCTCCGTAAAGATTGGGGATTTAACGGTTTTGTCGTTACCGATTGGACTGCCATCAATGAACTGGTCAACCATGGTGTAGCTGCAAACCCGGAATCAGCAGCAGAACTCGCCCTGGATGCCGGGGTTGACATGGATATGGAAGGAAGCGCTTTTCTGGACTACCTTCCGGACCTCCTGAAAGATAAAAAAATAAATATTGATAATATCGATGAAGCTGTGCGGCTTGTTCTGCGTGCTAAAATTCAATCAGGCTTATTTGATGATCCATTCCGTTTCTGTAACAAACAACGGGAACAAACCGAGATCATGACAAAGGAAAGCCTGGATTTTGCCAGGAAGCTGGTATCGGAAAGCTGTGTCCTGCTTAAGAATGACCATTCCACGCTTCCTGTCCCTCCAACTGTAAAGACCCTGGCCGTGATTGGTCCGCTTGCTGATGCCAGGCAAGAAATGATGGGTAACTGGACCGCTGCCGGGGACTGGAAGAAATGTGTTACCCTGGTTGAAGGGATCAGGAATAAATGTGGTGGATCGGTCAAAGTAGTTTTAGAAAAGGGATGTAATATCAACGATAAGGAACTTACAGGGATTGAATCAGCTGTAAAACTTGCACGCGAAGCCGATTATGTGATCCTGGCCCTCGGAGAAAGCGGCGATATGACAGGGGAAGCTGCATCAAGGTCTGACATTGACCTGCCGGGTGTGCAGAACCAGTTGGCAGATGAAGTGATCAAGGCCGGCAAACCTACGGCTGTGGTACTTTTTAATGGCCGCCCCCTGACCATCTCCCATTTAAATGAAATTGCCCCGGCCATCCTTGAGACGTGGTTCGGAGGAACCCAGGCCGGCAATGGCATCACTGATGTTTTGTTTGGAGATGTCAATCCATCAGGAAAGATCACTATGAGCTTTCCAAGAAATACCGGGCAGATTCCAATATTTTACAATGCAAAGAACACAGGAAGACCTTACAATCCTGATCAGCCTGATGAAAAATATGTTTCACGCTACACCGATTGCCCGAATTCACCACTTTATCCTTTTGGATTTGGCCTGAGTTATACAAGCTTCAGCTATTCAGGCATTAAAGCAGTAGTCCGGGGAAACACTGTTACTGTCTCCTCGGATGTCACCAATACCGGAAATCGTGATGGGGAAGAGATAGTGCAGTTGTACATTCAGGACATAGTTGGAAGCATTACCCGCCCTGTTAAAGAACTTAAAGGGTTCAAGAAACTTTTGATCAGGAAAGGTGAAACCGTTAACGTATCATTTACATTGACCACCGATGATCTTTCTTTTTATCATCCTGATCTGAAAAAATACTGGGAACCCGGTGAATTCAATTCATTTATGGGAGGAAGTTCGGCAGAGGTTATCTCTGCTTCATTTAAGCTCTGACAACAAGTTGCCGCTGAATCCGGCTGTTTTCAGATCTTCTGTAATGCAGGGCTTCTGTTATAGCAGATTCCAGATCAGTCCCGGGAGAAACACACTGCAAAAATGATTAAAATAAAAATAAGAAATCAAATGAAGATCAGCAACGTTTTATTATTTGTGGTTTTTACTTTTGCCATTAATCCTGCACAACCGCAAAATATTGTATTCAGATCTAATGGAAAGGTAAAATATCCTTTAACTCCAAGCGAAGAGTCAATGCTCGATTCAATTCAGCATAAAACTTTTCTTTTCTTTTTAAATGAACATCATCCTGAAAAGGGAATTGTAAAAGACCGGACCACAAGCAAGGCTCCTTGCAGTATAGCAGCAACAGGCTTTGGAATTCCCTCATTCGCAATCGGGGCTGAAAGAAAATGGATAACGCGGAAGCAGGCAGCGGAGATCACACTGAAAATTCTTCAATTCTTAAATAATTCAGTTCAAAGTACGGATAAAAATGTCACAGGTTACAAGGGATTTTATTATCATTTCCTGAAAATGGATTCCGGCACACGTGAATGGAATTGTGAACTTTCTTCAGTGGATACAGGACTGTTGATGATGGGGATCATCTTTGCCCGGAACTATTACAAACTGGATAATGAAGCTGAAAACCAGATCCGTTTGCTTGCGGCAAAATTACTTGAGAGAATTGACTGGAATTTTATGGTACTACCCGGTACGGGAAAATTTGCCTATACGATTTCGATGGGCTGGACTCCCGAAAACGGATTGCACGATTATGGCTGGAGCGGCTATAACGAGGCCCTGTTCCTTTATGTTTTAGCTGCCGGAAGTGGAATGGCAAATGTTGAACAGAGTTATAAGTCGTGGTTATCTTCTTATCAATGGAACACTCCATACAAAGGACTATCTCATGTAGCTTTTCCTCCTTTATTTGGCCATCAATTTTCACAGGCATTTATAGATTATCGCGGTATAGTTGATAAATACATGAAGGAAAAAGGAATTGATTACTTTGAAAACTCACGCCGTGCAACCTATGTCCAACGACAATATGCAAAAGACAACCCTAAAGGCTGGATCGGTTATGATTCACTCTGCTGGGGTGTTACTGCCAGTGATGGCCCTGAGGATAAGTATAATTTTGATGATAAAAAGTTTCTGGGTTATGCCGGAAGAGGAACAAGCGGACCCGATTACAATTATTATGACGATGGAACCATTGCACCTTATGCATCACTTTCCTCTTTACCATTTGCTCCTGAAATAGTTCTGCCAACCATTAAATCAATCAATACCAGGTATGGTAAAAAACTATGGGGTAAATACGGCTATTATGATGCTTTCAATCTTACAGCCAAATGGTTTGATAATGATTTTTTAGGTATAGATGAGGGGCCGATGTTGATTATGATAGAAAATTTCAGAACGGGACTGGTTTGGAATTATGTAATGAAAGATCCGATAATCCAGAAAGGGTTGAACAGACTAGGTTACCAATATGCGAAATAGAATTAATTCAAAAAGCAAAGCATGGAATTTACGATTGCCATGATTTCCGAAATGAAAAAATTTATCAGACAGGGTACTTCGGTTTTATTCCTGTTGGTCCTTTCAACCACAATCATCAAGGCGCAGATCAGAACGCTGGATGAATTTGAAAACAAAGATGGCTGGACCTTCATCAGATCCGATGGCGTCAATCTGAAATTATCCAGTGAAAAAGGATTAACAGGCAATGCGATCCGGTTCGATTATGATTTTACCAAAGGCACCGGTTACGGCGGGATACAGAAATTGTTCCCGATTGATCTCCCGGATAATTATGAATTTACTTTTTATGTTAAAGCCGAATCTCCTGCCAATAATTTCGAAATAAAATTTATTGACAGCACGGGGAACAATGTTTGGTGGGTAAATAACCGCAACTATGATTTCCCAAAAGAATGGAAAAAAATCCATGTCAAGAGAAGACATATCAGTTTTGCCTGGGGACCAATAACGGATCACAATTTAAAACGAATCGACAGGATTGAATTTACAATTTCATCGTTTGTTGGTGGTAAAGGAACTCTCTGGATTGATGATCTGAAATTTGAACCGCTTCAGCCCGAAACGCAATCTTATCCGGTACCATCCGTCACAGCCTCGTCATCAATAAAAAATCATCCACCGGATTTTATTGTTGATAATTCAAATGAGACCCTCTGGCAAAGCAGTGAAGTAAAAGATCAGGAGGTTGTTTTTAATTTTAAAACACTTAGAGAATTCGGTGGTTTACAAATCAATTGGTTGAAAGATCATTACGCAAAAAATTTTGATGTTCTTTTATCAGATGACGGAAAGAATTGGGGAGAAGTTTATTCCGTTCAATCAAATCGTAGTGATGTCAGTTTTATCCGGCTGCCCGAAACTGAAGCAAAATATGTTAAGATAGATCTTACAAAAAGCAATTCTGAACAAGGATTCGGAATATTTGGGGTAAAATTTCTGGACATTAAAAGTTCCATGACTCCGAATGATTTTTTAATTTACACAGCTGAAAATTCACCGGCAGGAAATTACCCGAGGTACTTTTCAGAGCAGGCTTCTTACTGGACCATTACAGGCGTTAATAATGATGTCAGGGAAGCGCTGATAAATGAAGATGGAATGGTTGAAGTGGATAAAGCCCTTTTTTCAATCGAGCCGATGATAAAAATGGGGAATTCACTTTATAACTGGAGCAATGTTAAATCAGTTCAATCACTGGGCTCTTCTAAAGATAAAAGTGAATTTGATTTTGTGCCGTCTGTCACCTGGCAATGTAACGATCTGAAATTTGTAACCGCGGTATCGTCAAGCGGAGAGGCAAATAAAAATTCCATGCTTGACATCAACTATTCGTTTTACAATCTTTCAGACCGCGCAAAAGATTTTGAGTTTTATTTGTTGATCCGCCCATACCAGGTCAATCCATACTACCAGTTCCTGAATCTTACCGGCGGCGTTGGGAAAATACATTTAATAAAAGAAGAAGATGGCAGATTCTTAGTTGTCGATGATAAAGTAGTTCTGCCTCAAAAAAATTACGACGCTTTCGGGGCCAGTACTTTTGATGAAGGAAATATTGTTGATCTTATTCGTAAAGGAAAAATTCCTCAAAATAAATCGGTTTTTGATCAAAGCGGGCTGGCAAATGGCGTAATAAAATATTCATTTCACCTGGGTCCTGGCGAACATACCGGGTTCTTTGTGGTGGTTCCGTTTTATGGTAAAACATCAACTGACGAAAAACTAAGTCCTGAATATGTACGGGAAGAATCGAACAAAGCAACTGAATTCTGGAAAACGGAAGTCGGGCATATCAGATTTAACTTACCTGAATCAGCAAACCGGATTGTAAATACGTATAAATCAAATCTCGTCTACATATTAATCAACAGGGATAAAGCAGGCATTCAACCCGGCTCGCGTTCGTACGAACGAAGCTGGATACGCGATGGCGCATTAACTTCATCAGCGCTTCTGAAATCGGGTATCGTAAAAGAAGTTAAAGATTTCATTGACTGGTATACAGGTTATCAATATGAAAACGGTAAGGTTCCCTGCGTTGTTGATTCAAGGGGTCCCGATCCGGTTCCCGAAAACGACAGCCACGGGGAGATGATTTATCTAATCCGTGAATATTTTAACTTCACAAAGGATACGGCTTTTCTCAGGTCAAAAAATAAAAATGTACTGAAAGCTGTAGAATACATCGAATCGCTGATTGCCCAAAGATCAACGGACCATTATAAATACGGGAACGACAGCGTGCGTGCCTGCTATGGCCTGGTTCCGGAATCGATCAGTCATGAAGGTTATTCCGCGAAACCGATGCACTCGTACTGGGATGATTTCTTTACAATGAAAGGATTGAAAGATGCTGCAGAGATCCAGAAAATACTGGGTGAAAAGGAATCTTATGAAAGAATTAAAAAAATCCGCGATACTTTTAAGGAAAATCTTTACAACTCGCTAGAACTCGCAATGAAGACGAGGAAGATAGATTACATTCCCGGTTGCGTTGAGCTTGGTGATTTTGATGCAACATCAACAACCATCGCATTAACACCTTGCAACGAATTGAACAACTTACCAAAACCGCAAGTTTATAACACTTTTGACAAGTACTATGAATTCTTCAAAAACCGGAGAGACGGAAAAACTGATTGGATTAATTATACTCCATATGAAAATCGTTTAATTGGTTCATTTATACTTTTAGATCAACCGGAAAGAGCGCACCAGTTAATAGCATTTTTCTTACATGATCAGCGCCCGCAGGAATGGAATCAATGGGCTGAAGTTGTCTGGAAAGATTACCGCATTCCACGTTATATCGGGGATATGCCGCACACCTGGGTTGGCAGCGATTTTATCAATGCAATCCGGTCGATGTTTGTTTATGAAAATGAATATGATCAATCGCTTGTTTTAGCTTCTGCACTTTACCAGGATTGGATCGATTCGCCTGGAGGAATGTCTGTTGAAAATCTGCCAACCTATTACGGAGAGATTTCATATTCAATAAAAAAAGATAAAAACAAATATGTCTTTTCCGTGTTTGGGAATGTAAAACTTCCCGCCAACGGAATTAAAATCAAAAACTTTAACGGATCGAAACTTCCGGTAAAAGTGACCATTAATGGAGAAGAGCAAAAAGATTTTACGGAAAAGGAAATATCGGTCAAGAAAGTACCTGCAGAAGTAGGAATTTATTATTAACTGAAGTTGTTGCCTGTATTGAAATACATTTAACCCAAAGGAAACTCTATGAAGGAACAAAAAACTGGCACGGATCACCCTACAAAGCCTGAAGACCGGATTCGCTTATCACAGTTAACCGCATATGGGGCCGGGGGTATTATTCCCATTGCTCTCTTCAACATAGCCGGAATACTCGTTGGGTTGATGGGCAATATAAGTTTGGGGCTAAGCGCCTTCTGGCTGGGAGCCATTCTGATAATCCCCCGTTTGTGGGATGCTCTTTCTGATCCTGTTATCGGTCATCTTTCTGATAATACCCGGACCCGCTGGGGACGCCGACGTCCATATCTGCTGATAGGCGGAATAGCCGTTGCTGTTTCTTTTGTCCTCATCTGGTGGATCCCTAAAGGGGAAATGGTACGTGGCTGGTTCCCGACAGAAGCGGGTTACCATTGGTTTCAACTCTCCTATATTCTTTTTTCCCTCCTGATCTTCTTCACTGCGGTAAATATTTTCGAGATCCCTCATGGTGCCCTCGGGATGGAAATGACTACGGATTACCATGAACGTACGCGTCTTTTCAGCGCCAAAAGTTTTGTCGGTAATCTTTTTGCAATGAGCACCCCCTGGCTTTTTGCTCTTGCAAGCCTGGAAATTTTTAAAGGAACAGGGGGTAATGAAGCCGATGGTATGCGATACGTTTCTTTGATGATTGCTGCCTTCCTGATCCCGCTTTCTGTATGGTGGTTTACCGTATTACGTGAACCGGGATTTGTAAAAGCTGCAAAGCATAAAAAAACACCCTTCTGGGAAGACATGAAACGCTCGGCCGGCAACCGGAATTTTATCATGCTGACGTTGACTATTTTCACCCTGGCCATGGGTTTTAATTTCGTTCAGCTGCTCGGATCATACATTCCTATTTTTTACGTTTTCGGAGGTGATAAAGTTTTAGGTGCCAGGCTGCTCGGAATTAACGGCACCATCTGGGCAATCACCGGACTGCTTGCTGTTTTCCCTCTTAATTGGATAAGCCCGAGATTGGGTAAACGGAATACCCTCACGGTTGCCATTTTTCTCATGTGCGTTGCGCAACTTTCCAAGATTGTCTGTTACAACCCATTATATCCATACCTGATCATTATTCCAACTGTTTTGCTTTCTATGGGCATGTTGTTTTTCTTTACCCTGGGATCTTCCATGGTGGGCGATATCTGTGATGAGGACGAATTAAAGACGGGTTACCGGGCGGAGGGAAGCTTTTACTCAATATTCTGGTGGTTTATTAAAATGGGAACTGCACTTGCCAGCTTTGTAGCTGGTTCGCTGATCGTATTAACCATGTTTGATGAAGCCCAGGTTACAAAAGTCGACAGCTTACAAGGGAGTATCCGGGAGTTGCACAGAGAGGTGATATCCCGGAAAGATGGCAAACCGGCAGGAAACCTTGAGGAGTTGATCATTAAGGCCAGAAAACGCTCAGATGAGCTAATGTCGCGCCTGGAACTTAAATCCTGGGAGGACAAAAACAGCAAAGAACATTATAAAATGCTCATCCGGAATATCAAAGGGGTGAATTACCAGCTGGCAAAGATGAACACCACATCTTCTCTGGATTTCCTCGATAAAAGACTTTCAGCTATTGAAAGAGAAATCGTGTTTCTCAAAAAGCAGACACCTTACACGCTTTTAATGATGCGCGTCTTTGAGATAGGATTGCCGCTGCTGTTAAGCATTTTTTCAATTTTCTTTGTGCTCCGTTACTCATTGACTGAAAAACGAAGCCATGAAATTAAAGATCTTCTGAAGCAAAGAAACCTGGAACGCTCCAAAGAAGATGATATGAACAAAGAACCAGCGATCGTTTAAATTGAAAAACCCTTAAAATGACATTTAGTATTAAAGGAGATAGTTTTTATCTGAACGACAAAAAAGTGTTTCTCAATTCGGGAGAGATCCATTATTTCAGAATCAAGCGTGATCTGTGGAACAGGCATCTGGAAGCAGCTAAAGAAGCCGGATTGACTACCGTCAGCACTTATATTCCATGGGCATGGCACGAATTCGAGGAATCTGTTTTTGATTTTGACGGCGCATCCTGTCCGGAACGCGACCTAAAAGGATGGCTTCAGCTATGCCAGGCTCACGGATTGAATTGTATCGTAAAACCAGGGCCATTTATCCTGGCAGAGTTTCGGGGAGCCGGGTTGCCAGACTGGTTTATGGATCAATATCGTGACGAAGTCAAGATGCGTAACCGCGAAGGTGAAATATTTCCGAGTGACGGAGTCAGCCTGTTTAATCAGAGATATTTGGAAAAGGTAGCTCTGTGGTATGATCATATCATGCCCTTAATCAGTGAACGCGAAATTTCTATGGGTGGTCCGGTAATTATGATGCAGATCTGTAATGAGATCGGTGTATTCTCATGGCTGGCAAAACAGGGAGATTATAGTAATGCTGTTAAGGATCGCTTCATTTCATTTTTATTCCAAAAATTCGCAAGTATCGCTGAAGTGAATAGCTTGTGGGGAACAGATTATCAGGATTTTGCTCATGTTGATCTTCCTCCTGACGGAAAGCTTCCTTATGCATCAAGAGGTGATCATGGCCGTGATTTTGAATGGCACTGCTTCTGGAGAACCTATTATGGAGACTATCTGAGAATGCTGGCCGGTATGGCCAGGGACAGAGGGATAAGTGTTCCTTTATATCATAATCTTCCCGGTTGGATCTTTGGACACGGTTATGAATTTCCGGTAAATATCACAATGTATGAAGATCTGTTTGGGAATAAGAGTGAGATCATGTTCGGAATCGATCATATCCCGGAATTCTTATCATACCGCAATATGCATGATGACAGGATCATCAATGATATAGTGTTTGCAATGCAGGGGAACAAACCGCTGTTTGCTGCCGAGTTCCAGAGCGGCTCCCGTGAATATCAGGTGGTACCGAATCCCCGTGAGATGGAACTCTTCTACAAAGCAAGTATTGCCAATGGTCTGGTCGGTTGGAACTATTATATGTTCTCCCAGGGCCGCAATCCAAGCCGAAAAGGATATTCCGGGGAAACTTTTTACTGGTTCACCCCTCTCACCGCGGAAGGTGAGCGCAACAGTGCCTTCCCATTGGTCAAACGGATGAGTAAAGTCGTAAAAACCTCCGAAAGCCTTATTGTCAATGCAAAACGAAAAGCTGAAGTATGTGTTCTTTTCTATCCTCCCTATTATTCAACAGAGCTGGAACGACCTGTTGAAAGGGAATGTGAACTACAGTTCAGCGCTTCTTCCATTCGCAGACCGGCATATTTTGACGGATTGCTGAAAGTGCTTCAGGTACTTAATATCGATTATGATATGATCGATCTGGGTAAGGCTTCTGGTGATACATTGAGTAAATATAAACAGGTTTGGGCCTTCAGCACTGATGAGATGAATGCCAGCGATCAGCAGACCATTGTGGATTATACCAAAGCCGGTGGCAATTGTGTCCTTTTCCCGTACCTGCCTGACCGTGAGATGTTCCAGAGACCATGTACAATCATTCGCGATGCCCTGTCGGTATCGCCATCAGGAAGAGAAATCATTGATTCACCCTTGATCGATATATTTGACCTGAAAGATATCAAGTGTGCCAATCCGCAGATCACCTATTCTGAAGAATCGCTCTCCGGTGCAGAAGTTATTGCCCGTACTATTAAGGGTACTGCCTGTGGATTCGAAAAAGTTCTCGGAAGCGGATCCCTGATTCACCTGGGAACATGGATCGGATTCGAAACTGAAGGCCATAAACCGGTCTATGAAACAATCCTGAAGAGATCAGCTGCAAAGCTCAGGCAGGCATCAACCGATAATGATAATATCGCTGTAAGAGAACGTTTCACAGGTGACAATTCTGCAGTTCTTTTCATAGGGAATTATTATAATGAAGAGCAGACTGGAATAGTTACTTATACTCATCCTGAAAGTGGTGAAGCTGTCACAATTCCTTACTTCCAGGATGAGATGTTATGGCCGGCATTATATGGAGTATTAACGCCTGTATGCCTGGAAATTTCTGACGGATTAAAGATTCTGCACAGCACCTCTGATATTCTGAGTGTTGACGCGATCAATGGGCAGCTTACGATTACATTATATGGAGATCGTGATCTGGCCGGAGAGATCGTCATTGAAGGTTCGAATGTCAAAAGAATCAAATCTGCAACAATAAATGATGAAACCGTTAAAATGTTTCGTGACGAAAAAAGAATTGCCTTTTTTTACAGTCACAAACACAGGAGCGAAATTGTTCTTACAATTAAAATAAACTAAACTTCATCCCCGGGACTGATTAAATAGGATTCCATAGGAATCCCATGTTTGTAAAAAATGATACATCTCTTAATATTCGACCCCATACGGGGTCGGACAATGCAATCGTGTTAAACCTACAAACATGCAATCCCTACGGGATTATGGATATAGCTTTCGCAAAAAAATAATTATAGAAATGAACATTAAAAATTCCCTTGGCCTTTCCTTCGATTTCCTGGAAAACGGCTCGGTGAAGAGCATTGAAGCTGGTCCGATTCGAATAAGCCTCAAAGCTGCAACGCCTTTTTCAAAATCAGGAACAAACCTGTATTTGAGGAAAAGAACAAAACCCTTTGAATACAAAGCTCTTTTAGGTCCGGAAAGTAACAGTCGTTTTAAAATACAGGAAGATGCGTTTATCGCTGAAGGCAGCTGGGCCGGACTTGGTTATACATGTGTACTGGAACTTTCAAAAAAAAGCCTGAGCTGGCAGTGGCATATTGATATTACCAATGGTTCTGACGATCTTGCCGAAATTGATTTAATTTATGTGCAGGATGCCGGGCTAAAGCCAGTAACGAATGGGTTAATTAACGAATATTATGTAAGTCAATATCTTGAAAGGCGTATTCTTGAAGATAAAAACCATGGTTGTGTCATATGCTGTCGTCAAAATATGAAAGAATTCGTTGGTAATCCATGGTTAATGATGGTTTGTAAAAATACAGCGATAGCCGCAAGTGTTGATGGCATGCAGTTTTATGGTAAAACTTTCCGGGAAACCAGGATTGCAGAAGGTCTGCTTGCAGACAGGCTGGGGGGCGAATATTCCGGAGAATCGTCTGTTCTTGCCCTGCAGGAAAAACCATTTAAACTGTCAACCGGGGATCATCATAAAAGTGTTTTTGTTGCGACCTATCTGCAAGATCACCCACAGGCAACTTCAGATGATGATCTGAATCAATTAGCCGGTCTTTTGCTTGAATTTGGTGATGAAGTTTCATTCCGGAATCCGCACGAGTGGTTCACTCCGGATAAAAATATATTCAACACATCTGTTTTTTTTCCGGTTGATGATTTGAATGATCGGGAGCTTAACCTTTTTTTTGATAAAGAGAGACGTCATTGTGAAGAAGAAAATGGTCAGTTGTTATCATTTTTCTGCAAACAAAACAATCATGTGATGCTGCGTGCGAAAGAAATTCGTGCTGACCGCCCGCATGCACATATCATGCAAGCCAAAGCAGGATATACGCCTGATGAAAATATTGTAGCAACAACTTCTTATGCAACTGGTGTTTTCAACTCGCATCTTACCCAGGGGAATACTAATTTTAATATTCTGCTTTCGGTTTGTTCCAGCCAGTTTAATCTCGCACAGGAAACAGGGCAACGAATCTTTGTTGAGATCGATGGCCGGCGATATTTACTCGGAGTTCCCTCTGCTTTTGAGATCGGGTTAAATCATTGCCGGTGGATATATAAACATGGCGATTATTGCTTCCAGGTTCGCAGCTGGACATCAAAAACTGCTCCACAGGTTAATATGGACTTTAAAGTTATTAGTGGTCATAATGTGAACTTAATAATCACCCATCATTTTGATCATACTAATGCCTGGACTGTTATCCCGGGGGATACAACCGGTGAGTATGTGGCTAAACCCAAAGCGGATAGCATGATTGCAGGTAAATTTCCGCAGGCACAATTCAGGATAATAGTTAATAGCGTTAATTCTGATTATACGGCTTGCGGCGATGAAGCGCTGTATTCCGATAATAAAGGTCATGAGGGCTCTTTATTTGTTCTCGGTGTACGGGAAACCTCTGATTTCTGTATGAGTTTTATAGGAGAGGTGTCTTCTGCTGCCAAAGCAGTCAAAATTGAAGATGCAGATGATCAGTGGTTTTCAGATTGTAAGGATGCACAATCTGTCTGGCAGGAGTTATGTTTAAATCTTTCTCTGAATGGAGATCAGAAAGACATCGCAGCCATTCAGGAAATCCTGCCATGGTTTGGAATGAATGCAATCACGCATTTTTTAACACCTTATGGTTTGGAACAATTCAGCGGAGCTGCCTGGGGTACGCGCGATATAGCCCAGGGACCGTTTGACCTGCTCTTGTGTATGGAAAAATATGATGAAGCCAAACAAGTACTGCGTATCATTTTCTCTAATCAGAATACAGATGGAGGATGGCCGCAATGGTGGATGTTCGACAGCTACTCAAATATCCGGGCTGACAGCTCTCATGGAGATGTTTTTTACTGGTGTATTATTGCGCTCAGTAATTATATCAGAGTCACCGGAGATCTGAAACTCCTTGGCGAGATTTTACCTTACTATCATGAAAATGGCGTTGCTTATGCTGAAAAAACGCCGCTCAGCGAACACATTGACAGGCTGATTAAATTGATTGTAAATTCCTTCATCCCAGGTACTGCATTGGTACCCTTTGGCGGCGGTGACTGGAATGATTCCCTTCAGCCGGTCAGCAAGGAACTGGCGCAACGCATGATTTCAAGCTGGACAGTTGAAATGAATTACCAGGCCTTTAAGCAATACCAGGTGATATATGAGCAGACTGATATAAAAAAAGCTGAAGAATTAAAAGAAATCAGTGAGCAGATCAAATCAGATTTTAACAAATATCTGATAAGGGATGGAGTAGTTGCAGGGTATGGCCTGGTTGAAGAAGATAGCAGGTTCAGTTTGCTGCTTCATCCCAGTGATGATAAAACCAATATCCAGTATAGTATATTGCCGATGAATCGCGGTATTATCAGTGAAATTTTTACAAAAGAACAGGCTCAGCAACACCTCGATCTTATTGAACAGCACCTGAAAGGGCCTGATGGCGCTCGTTTGATGAACCGTCCTCTCAAGTATAAAGGTGGTATTCAAACACTTTTTCAGAGAGCCGAAAGCAGTACATTCTTTGGTCGCGAGATTGGCCTTATGTACGTGCATGAACATATCCGTTATGCAGAATCACAAGCCCGTATGGGCAGGGCAGATGCTTTTCTGAAAGCCCTTCGTCAGGCAAATCCGGTTGCGTACAGGGATATTGTGCCCTGTGGCGATATCCGCCAATCAAATTGTTACTACAGCAGTTCAGATGTCATATTTAAGAATCGGTATGAAGCTGATGAACAATACGAAGAAATAAAAACCGGAAAAATTACACTTAGAGGAGGATGGCGGGTATATTCCAGCGGGCCGGGCATTTATATCGGACTGATCGTTACACGATTGCTGGGTTTGCGTACTGAATTTGGAAATATAATTGTTGATCCGGTTATTTCACATTCTTTAGATGGTTTATCTGCTTCAATGGATTTTATGGGTCATCCGGTGATATTCAACTATACAATTAAGGAAAATTGTTTTGGCCCCAAGGCTATTTCCATTAACGGTAAACCTGTTAAATTCACTTATGAGAATAACAAATATCGTCAGGGTGGGGCAGTTATTCCAACAACTCAATTTTTAGCAATGTTGAATAAGCAGGATAATATTATTGAGATACAGCTATAGTGCAGTTCCCGGCCATAAACCCCAGGGATTAAATTTTTTTAATCCGGTTATGATGATGGAGGAGCCGGAGGAGTTTCAACAGCCTTTTCTTCTGTAAGCAATTTTGATTCCCTGAGCCTTGTGGCCAGAAGAAAACTCAATATCAGCAGTCCTGTCAGGATCAGAAGAGAAGTTGTCATAGACCCGGTACCTGGAGTCTTAAAAACATCCATACCGAAGATAAAAGCAATGCCGGAAATCTGTCCCATAAGCAATAAGAGTCCATTGGAAGTCCCTTCAGGGGCCGGGTAAGCGATCTCAGCACCGTATTGAAAACCGATTGGACCGGCGCTTAACAGGAAGAACCCCATAATAAAAGCGGAGATAAGCAGAAGGATATAGTTTGTTGCAAAGGTTATTCCCACAAGTCCAAGGCTGGAAACCGCCAATGCCAGCAGGATAAAAGGAACCCTTTTACGGTAGCGGTCAGAAAGCCAGGAAATTATTGCGGCGCCTGCCAATCCCCCGAAGATCATCAATCCGCCTGCCATTCCTGCCTGGGTTACGGTGAATCCTCTCGGCCTTACGATTTCTTCGATCCAGGTAGCGACAGCATTAAATATTCCGAGACCAAAAAAGAAAATAACCAGCAGAAGAATGTAATTTTTTCGATGTAACATGCTTTTCATGCCATCGAAAACCAGGGATCTTTCTTCCTGACCGGCCGGTGATGGAGGACGTTCCTTTACAAGCGTAAGGAAAATAACAGCCACGATGAGCGAAACGATGCCATAGGTAACTAACATATGGTCCATGCCGGAATGGATTACCAGGTAGGGTGTAAGCGCCATGCCAAGGATTATGCCAAAATACATGGCCAGGGATCCAAGGCCGGATGCAGTTGCCCGCTCACGGATCGGAAACCACCGGGCAGCCACCGTCGTCATTGAGTTCAGGAGGAAAGGCTGGCCTATTGCGATGCCTATCTGGGCAGCCATCACCCAGTGAAAATGAGATCCCATGACTCCCCGCATCAATCCGAAAATGCCTGTCAGAACCGCACCGATACCGACAGCAATCCGGATCCCATAGATATCGATGATCGCAGATGCAGGAATGGAAACCAGGATATACACCACCATAAATACCATCGATAACAACCCGATGGAAAGATCGGAAACATGGTAAAATGAAGCTGCAACGCCGGTTACCGGGGCAAATGTAATCCACATCAGCTGGTTAACTGACACAACAAGCATGTAAATTGCCAGGATTACCCAACGGTAAGGTGAACTTTTAATATTTTCTTCGGACATAGGTGTTTTTTATGGAGTTTCTATATGCAGGATGATGTTTCATTTAAGAAATGAAGGCAACAAATTTATAAAAAATCAAAAGGTTAACACCATGATGAGTATTTTACTATAAAACCAAACCAACAGGTCATAAAAGCAACCTGCCGGGTAAACAGAAGGTTTCACCCGGCAGGAATTTGATATATGATGTAAAGAATGACGGCACAACTTTTTTAAGATAAGTCGTCTGATCAATTTTCCTTAGTAACCGCTTTATTTGATAATGACCAGTTTACGGATAACCGTTTCGTCATCGGTTTTAAGGATTATATTATAAGTCCCTTGTGGAGATTGTGACAGGTCGATCAGGTATTCTTGTTCTCCCCGGCATTTTTTCTGCAGGATGGATTTCCCGCTGAGGTCTTCAACCATGACATCCAGGTTGCCATTGCTACCCTTTGCAGGAACGATTCGGAAGACTCCTTTGGTCGGGTTCGGGTAGATTTTCACTCCCTGTAAATTCTGCTCTCCGATACCGGCATTTTGTTTTGCCTGGGTCACGGTCACATTTTGCTGCAGTATGGCTGGAGGAACCTGCGGCGAAGTAATATGAATATGGGCGGTGCGTGGCTGCTGATTAGCGTTACCGGTAAAATTTGCAACGAGGGTGCCGTCGCCGTTTCCGGAAGCGGTCACTGTACACCAGGTAGTATCTGATGAAGCTTCCCAACTGAGGTTGGAATTAACCGTGAATGTTGTGCTACCGGTAAGTGCAGAAACATCCTGGTTTTGCGGCGTTACTGAAAGTATGGGGGCCATCCCGTCCTGTGTAACGGTAACCATTTGCGATGCAATACCTGTGGCAGAAACAGTTATGGTATCTACACGCGGGTAATATAATCCGTTCGCTTCAAAGGTTGCAAAAATGCTGTCGTTCCCCGTTCCTGAAGGAGTAACGGTACACCAGGTGGAATTACTAATGACATTCCAGTTGGTATTGGAGGTTACATAAAAACTCGTGGTTCCGGATGAAAGCGAAACATTCCTGTTTGATGGAATTACGGAAAGAACCACCGGTATCCCGGCCTGGGTAACAGTTACAACCTGTGATGTTACGCCTGTTCCGCTAACCGTGATTTGTGCAATTCGGGTGTCTACTGTTGTATTTTCGGTAAACACTGCTGCAATGGTATCATTACCGGTTCCTGAAGGAGTAACGGTACACCAGGTAGCATCGGAGTTAACATACCAATCGATATTGGAAGTAACGATGAACTGTGTATTACCGGAAGGTGTTCCCACGTTCTGATTTGACGGTGAGACAGTTAGGATTGGAGAAGCTGTAACAAAATTTAATGTGTCGCCAAAAATCGTATCTGAAGAAGTTGTGCCAACTACCCGGAAGAAATACTGAGTACTTCCGGTCAATCCGGTAAGGAGAGCATTGACTGCATGGGGGGTGGATCCCGATCCCGCAGACTGGGAAGGGGTTGTATTCCCAAAGCTAACAGAAGTTCCCCAGTTGAAATGATACATGGTGGACCAACCGTTGGGATTTATGGTTCCATTCAATGTTGCCGAGGTTGCCAATACATCAGTGGCATCAAGAGTCTGAACGAGCGGGATAAGATTCGGATCAAAACCGTTCAGCGTATCCCCTGCAATGTTTGTCGGATCCAGCCAGTCTTTCAACCGGGTAGCAGGAGTCGTTCCATGTTCCCAGGACATGGCAAACTTTCCATAAAAATCCCATTCCTGGGAGGAAGAGCATGCCGACGGACCACCATGAAGCTGACCCACAACATGAAGATATTGATCAAATATCGGGGAACCGGATGAACCGGGTTCTGTTACACCATCGCTCCAATTTACCCTCCAGTGCGAATCAGAAGGAGTGCCAGCCCATGTATCTGAGGTATATGGTGTATTAGAATATGATATTTTTTTTATATCACCGGAAGGATGATGTATGCCGGCGCCGGATGATGCCGCACTATCTTGTCTGTTCCAGCCGGCATAGTAAACATTATAGTCTGACGGAGGCTTAGAGCTCATCTGCACCAGGCAAAAATCAGAATCGGAATATCTTGCTTTCAGAGCTGCTCCTGATACTGAATTATAAGGCGGCGAAGATGCCGGATTTGGACATGTGGGACTCTCCCAGTTGAACCAGAAAACCCAGGTGGCAGGGTTACTGTAACAATGGTTTGCAGTAAGGATATAGGGAGTTCCATCCTGGCTTGTATTATTAACAAGAGAACCGGAACAAAAACCACTCCCACCGACTACCAGCATACAGGCAGACCTGACCTGATTTTGCCATGCTGCCGCTTCGGGACAATGAACATTGTTATTGCAGGAACCCGATTGACCAAATGACTTGACATACCCCAAAGCATCCCGGTAACCATGTGTTACCCGGTTCAAATGAAGTTTGCCCGGAAAAGCAGGACTCGGGGGTTCATAATATTCAATGACAATCTCCTCACCCCTGACCAGGGTTGTCGCAAATGCACTGTCCTCCCTGTTGTTGAAATCAGTGAATGCCCCGATAACATGCGTCTTATCCATATTGTAGACGAACAACGTTGCCCCTGGTGGCAAATGATAATTATCAAAAGTAAGATTTATGGTATAGGCGCCCGTACACTTTATTCCCAGTCTCCATAACCTGTCTCCCCTGGGAAAAACATCCCATGTGCCGGAATTACTCAGGTCGAAACTGACCGGGATATTCTCACCAAATCTCCATGGAATTTCCTTATTGCTATCATTGAGGGAATCTTCGGCCAGCAATCGTTTAACATCAATTTTCGGCATGGTCTCAACGGCTACTTTGTCAGTTAAACCCTGTGGGTTTCGAAAACTCAACGGGTACCCGCCCTTGCTGATCTGTGAAAAGCCGACCAGGTTAATGACCGAAATAGAAATCGTTAATAAAACAATATAAAAGTTTTTCATAAAACGGAGTTAGAGTTTATTTTATTTTTAAAATGGTTGATAATCAAATAGTTGTAACTACAGAAACACCTCCACAAAAATACTATTTTTTTCATTGGTCAACCAACGCCTTTGTCTTTTTTTTAAATTCTTGGATACAGGATGATTTACGATTGGCCGATTTATGATTAACGAATAGATTTTTTGATTTACGATTTACGATTTTTTAAGTTTTTTAATCATCGATCGTCAATCTCACAATTCAATCGAAAGTCATAAACCGGAAAATCGTAAATTTCTTTCTTTTCTGTATGACCTTTTTGAATTAAGCCGATTAATAGAAAATACTAATAAAATTTTAGGGGTACCCACAAAAGCATGAATTTTCAGGCAGCAGAGATGATATGAATTGAGGCTAAACTTTAAAAGCTCTTTTCCGGCTAACATAATATACGAGTTTTTTTGATAAAAAACCTAAAAAAATCATTCTTATCCTTAAAGTTCCAGCATTTCAAAAAAAGCTTTCGCCCCGACCTGCCTTCTATTATAAATTTCAGGATGTATTACGTAATATTAAAAAGAAGCCAATTTTTGAGACGCCCTCTATTCTATCTATTATTTTTGATTAAACCGTTTTGTCTTAGTTTAAATTATTTTTTTTATATTTGTTTCGCGGTATATTGTTTTACGTTTTTAAGTATTTATTTTTAATCAATAATTTCATTGCTGTAATGAATAAAACCAGGTTTTTATCAGCAATAGGTATTGAATTACTTTATCCATAACAAATTGATATCTATTTATCTATCTATAAATTTATAGTTTAAAAATGAAGAAAATCTACGCTTCGGCCAGGTTAAAAACAATAATTTTTCCTGTTGCGTTTTAACCGCAATTTCCCTTATTTCCCTTCTTAATACCAGGTATATGAAAAACATCATACGCAGTATCTTTATGTTGTTCTTGGTGGCAACAGCTATTGAAAACTTTGCCCAGACTCCTTCTTATATTTACTATGTTCCCCTGCCCGAACAACAGATCGACAATGCTTTTAAGGTATTGTATACAGGAACCGGTAACACTTATCACACGGTGATTTCCATTGTGCCATCGGAGAGTAACATCAAAATCTATTACGACCAGTGGGAAGATGGTTATGAACCCAACCTGGGAGTAAAAACCCAGACTTCCACACAGATATGGGGAGATAATAACCCTGCCAACGGGATGCCACCGGGTTATACTACCGATGTTCTGGTTGCGGGGAAACCCATTGTGCTGGAAAATGATGTGGTGCTGCCACGCGATGCTTCTGTCCTCAGATATGACGGAAGAGATAAATTTGGTTCCACCCAATCATTGGCTGTCTCCCGGTCAAGCTGGGCACTCAACCCTGGTCCGGTATTGGCTGATGCCACCGAATTTTATAACACCAAAACATTTGGCACCTTCTTTTATTTCCCAATCGGCCAGAATACCCCGTCTGAAAATTCTTTCAGCCTGGTATCCTTGTGTATACAGGCATCCCAGAATGCCACCCAGGTGCTGGTTGACAAAGATGGCAACGGCACTACTGATGTAACTGCCGTGATCAATGAAGGAGAAAGTATGCAGGTAAATGGTGGTATAATGTCTGGGGGCACCGTGACATCTTCCAAACCCGTGCAGGTCAGTTTGATCACCGGTAAGGTTGGAGGCACTTATGCTTCCCGCTGGTATAGCATACTTCCATATACGATGTGGGATAAATCCTATTATACCCCTGTTGGTACCCAAAGAACGGATGCCCGCTCCGATGTTTTCCTGTTTAACCCGCAAAGTTCTGCATTGACTATATATTACCAGGTAAACACCGGCCCCGGAAGTTTTAGTATTCCTTCAAAAGGTGTATACCGGTTTTTCATGCCATTAAACTCAAGCGCTCACTTTCATTCAACATTACCCTTTTATGCTATAGGAGCTTGTGATATGGATCCTTCCAATAACGTTACATGGGACTGGGGATATACCCTGGTTCCTGAGGGGTTCCTTACCAACTCAGTTTATGTTGGATGGGGGCCAGGTTGTGCAGGAAGTCCTATTCTCTACGATGGTAATCCTGTATGGGTCTCCACTACTGAAGATGTTGATAATCTTACTGTTTATATTGACCTTGACGGCGATCCTACAACCGGGGTGCTTACAGATATTAACGGCAATAAGTATGACTTTACCAGGGTAATAGCACCCTATACTTATACCACCATCTATAATCCCAGTAAAGACCAGACCGGTATGCATATATATACCGTTGATGGCAGGAATATTGCGGCAGCCTGGGGTGAAGATGCACTTATTGCAGGGCCCGGTAATCCTTTCCTCGATGTAGGTACTACTATCCCTCCCGACCCTGCCTTCATTATCAAAAAGGCATATAAATTTTCCTATGATCCGTTAAACAACCACTTGGCCGATCTTGGTGACACCATTCTGTACACCTTGAGGATAAACAATTATACGCTGCAGCCTTACACCAACATTTATGTTTATGATACTTTACCCTCCCAGGTCACCTATGTACCCAATTCCACTTATTATGACCTGATACCCCTGCCGGATCAGACTTCTCCCAATACTCCCTTCCCGCTCGACCAGACAGGTTATTTGATCTCTCTTCTGCCGGCAGGAGCAAGAGACTCCGTTTATTTCAAATGCAAGGTGACCGGGCCTCTGAATTCTGCCACTATTTTGAACCGTACTGTTGCCATTGACAATTTCGGATCTCACTATAGATCCAATGTGAAAGTTCCGAATAACTATAATCCTACGGCCTGCACCATCAACTTTACCAATGCCGGAGGGACGACTGTTACTTCTTATGATGAAAATCAGACTATTTATATCAAAGTAACGGATGGGGACAACAATCAGAATCCTGTTACTATTGATTCTGTAAAAGTGACCGTTACTGCTTCATCAGGCGACAGCGAACTGCTTTATCTCCTGGAAACCGGTAATAATACGGGAATTTTCACTCGTTCCCTGCCTTCATCCAAAATAAGCGGAGCCGGAATTAACGATGGCACATTGAAGGTTGCAGCCGGTAATACCATAGGGGTTACTTATACTGACCTCATCTTTGGCGGCACCTGTACTATCACCAATTTTCCTATCACCGGGCCTAGTTTCAGGAAGCCTTTGTACCTCAGCGATAGCCTGAGTGCAACAGGGATGGACAGAATTTTACCCTGGGATAATACTGTAGCATTAAGTAGTGTAATAGGGGGTACAACCACTTCACCCAGTGTAGCAGTTTTCACAAAAGATGATGGTTCTACAGATGGAAAATATTCCACCTATTCTTCAGGGACGTTTGGTTCTGATGCCACTTTTCTATCACAAAACAATCCAGAATTTTTTATGGAAGCAAAATGTCCGACGAGGAATGAAATCCTGGTTGCCGTGCAGACAAATGCAGCAGGACTTTTCCTTAGAAAATGGGACGGAAGTGCCTGGACTGATCCATCTTCACCTCTTACAACCCCCGTGGTATCTTCAGCAGGAGTAACCAATACCTATCGTGGTTCCTATATCGCCTATGAACAAGTTAGCGGAAATGCTGTTTTTGTCTGGAGTGATAATTCTCAGGCGGCCGGAAATAAATTGAGATATAGTGTCTGGAATGGAACCACATGGACCAGTCCAGCCTCAATAGCAGCCACTGGAAACACCGCTACACCTATGTTTATACATATGGCATCAAAGCCAGGTGCAAATGAAATAATGCTTGTGGTAGCATTCAGCGATGCAAATCATTCAAATTATGCTTTAATCTGGAACGGAACAAGTTGGGCAAACAGCCAGGTAATGGGTACTGATGCATCCGTGGATTATTCATCAGTGGCCGCAGCCTACACGTCCAACGGCACAGGGTTCGCTCTTCATGAAGCAAGCAGTGCAGGTGCACGGGCAAATTACTATACCTGGAGTGGAACCGTCTGGAGCGGTACATCAGAAATAAATTCCGGTTTGACATTATCCGGTTTTAACAAATGGATAGTGTTGGCCTCCAACCCTGGTAGCAACTACCTTTTAGCGGGGTTTATTACAACGGGAACAGCCGGAAATAATATGTGGTTTGCAATCTGGAATGGAACAGCATGGAGTAATTTTATTTCTGCCACACTGGCACCTAATCTTGATAGAAAAGCTATTGCTGTTGCAACAGAAATCACCAGTGGAAAATTTTTGGCTGTTTATTCAACTGATGCAACCAATGGAACAAAATACAGGATATTTACTCCTCCGTCAACCTGGAGTGCGGAAACTACAGGACCAACCACTGGGGGTGTTATACCGACAGTACAACAACTTTATTCGAAACCATCCAGCAATAATATTATGTGGATGGCCAGCAACACATCAAGTGATCTTTTTGCCAGTGAATGGAATGGTACTTCCTTTGCTACTTCTGCAAGCCTTTCTACCGGATTGTTAACCCCTTCAAAACAACCTTTTGCATTCTGGTACGGGAATTCTGTTACAGGACTTTCAACGATTACATTCACACAGAACCCGGTCATGTGCAGCAATCTTACCTTGGCTACGGGCGGACAAATTAAGGTAAAACTCTATTTAAAAAATCAAAGCAATGTAGCAGGATCGACAATAGATGCAGTCATTAAAAACAATGGAACTGCGTTTACCACCTTATCCAATACCTCGTTTACTGATAATACCGGAAATAAAAACGATACCCTCGTAATTACAGGAAGCAGTCCTGCACAAACAATAAATGCCGGCAGTGCTTTAAGTATGGATGTTAATATCATATCAGGAACAGCTTCATTCCAAATTGGTTATGATTCCTTGAATTTGGCATCTATGTTGAGACTACCTGTTACCAACGTGATCGATATTACCTCCTATGGGGTATATAATGCTGCAAATCCAGGTGGAAGCCCGATTACAAATGCGGTCAATGGCGCTACTGTTTATGTAAGGGCTACCGTATCTGATCCTTTTGGAATTTATGACATTCATGATGTAGTCCTGAGGATCATAGATCCCACATCCGGTTATACGGATACCCCCATGACACAGGTTTCGACAAGCGGGTGTACCAAGACCTATGAATATAAGTGGGTCACAGGAGTAACCCAGGGTAATTTTACGCTGCGGGCCATCGCCAGTGAAGGTTATGAAAATGCAGTGAAAGACACGGCACAAACTGTCTTTAATCTGCAATTCCAGGATTCAGGAACGCCCTGCAGTGTCTCCTTTACCGATAACACCTATGTAAACGATGTCACCAGCTATCCCAATGCCAATGGAACCCTGTATTTCGTGGTGCAGGATCTTGATCAGAATACCAATCCATTGACTACTCAAACCGTTAACATCACTGTTTCCTCGAGCAGCGGGGATTTAGAGACGGTGACATTGACAGAATCCGACGTTAATACAGGTATCTTCAGGGGAACTATAGAGTATGTTGTTTCAGGTGCAGTAACACAAGGAAACGGAACTATGACCGCACTTCCGGGAGCTATTGTGTATTTCAACTATACCGACCCAGACACACCTTCAGATATTTGTACCGACAATGTTTATATCGCTGCCGGGGTACCAGCACTCACTGACACAAAGGTCAAAATCCTGCCTACAGGTCTTTATGCAGTAATTGGTGATACGGTTCGCTGGCAGATCACGGTTACCAATCCTGGTACTACAGCCCACACTAACATTTCCTTAACAGATATATACTATTCAACCTGTCTCACCTTTTCCAGCGCTTCAATTACACCCACATCCCAGGTACCAGGAACTCCTACAAGTTCTATCACGTGGAATACAGCTGCCCTGGGTGGAACACTGAGCCCAACCCAATCTGTAATCCTCACAGTGACTTTCATTGCTGCTTCGGGATGCGGGGCAACCATAAATACAGCAACTGCAACGGCTACAGGTGTCACTGCTGTTGCTACCAGTACGGTCACTGTTGACAATCCACAACTTACTATTACCAAGACCCGAACTTCGCCGATAAATGTACCGGTGTATGTAGGTAATACAATTAATTTCCAGATCGTAGCCACAAACACCGGGAATACTACTGCTTTAACTGTTCCGCTGGTTGATACTTATAGCGATTATAATTTAAATTTTGTTTCTGCCACACCGGCTGCAAGTTCCGGAGGCGCGGGACAGATAAACTGGGCGAACATAGGGCCTATTGTTCCCGCGGGTTCTGCGACGGTTACCGTGACCTTCACTGCACTTCATGGCAACGAAGGTTTATATGTGATCAACAATGCTTCTGTTGATTTTGGTTTGGATAATCACGATAACCACATTCCTTCAGTAAACGACAGTGCCCGGCTGTATATTTTCAGCCCGCCTGTGGCCATTAACGATATTGACTCTACGGTTATCAACACAGCTGTCACAGGAACGGTGATGGGTAACGATTATGATGACGACGGCGTTGTGATCTCTGTTACACCCAACAGCGGCACTGCAGGAGGTATAGGAGGAACCTTTACCATCAACAGCGCCGGAGTTTATACCTATACACCACCAACCAATACTACCGGTGTCGCCACTTTCACCTATCAATTATGTGATCCCAACGCAAGGTGTGTTACTGCGACTGTAACCATTACTGTTCTATCCTGTTTCACTCCACCACCAAGACCTGATGAAGTACATTAAAGAAGTTAAAGCCAGGAAGGCCAACAGACAAAAATGCACAGCGTTATGAACTATAACAAGAATATTATGAAACGCATTCACGCACTCATCTTCGGAATATTACTGCTTAGCCAAACTGCACAATCGGCGACATATACAGTAACCAACACTTATGATGCAGGTGCGGGATCATTACGACAGGCGATCCTGGATGCCAATGCCAACTCCGGTAAAGACATCATTAATTTTACTATTCCGGGTGCCGGGCCTCATGTGATCAGCCTGGTCACAACCTTGCCCGCCATTACAGAACAAGTGACGATCAATGGTTATAGTCAGCCGCAAACCTACCAGGCAACTGTAAATTACGCAGCAAAAATTCTCATTGTGGTCGATTTTAATTTAATCAGTGGATCCGGGTTCGTATTCACCTTTACGACCGGAAGCAGTGATATTTCCGGTTTGTCCATCGTCAATGCCACCGGCGCCACCAGCGCAGGTATCTATCTGAATAACTCCGGAGTTACCAATATTACAGGAAATATGATAGGATTGTATGCTGACGGCAGTTCAGGCGGTAACTACGTGGGAATCCGGGTTTCAGGAACAGATAATTCGGTAATCGGAGGTAGTGATGCCAACAGGAATATCATTTCTTCCAACCAAACCTATGGCATTTTGATAGATAACATTACAAGCAATGAAGCTACCGGAAATACAATTTCCTATAACTATATTGGTACCGATGCCACAGGAATGAACAGTATCGGTAATATTTTCGACGGAATCCATGTTAACCTTTGCGATGCTAACGTGATCACTAACAATATCATCAGCGGGAATGGAGGCAATGGTATCAATCTCAATGGTACCAGCGCAAACAGCGTTGCAGGAACTTTTATAAGGAGTAACAGCATTGGTCTGAAAAAAAACAATGCTGCTTTAGGTAATGCCCTTAATGGTGTTTTGTTGAATTACTGCCTGAATACCAATGTAGGAGGATCTACAGGATTTAAAAACATCATTGCCTACAACGGTGAAAATGGTGTCACTGTTACGGGTAATTCCGGCAGCGTGGGCAACCAGATTACCTATAACTCTATCTATCTCAATACTTTATTAGGGATCGACCTGAATAATGATGGCGTCACAGCCAATGATGTTGGCGATCCGGATACAGGACCCAACACCTTACAAAATTTCCCGGTTATTGACTCTGCGGTGGTTTCAGGGTCAAACCTGAATGTCTATGGTAAATTAAACAGCGAAAATTCTAACACATACCGTCTCGAATTCTTCAACAATCCACAGTATATCACCCAGGATGCCAGTGGCTACGGAGAAGGGTATACCTCTATCGGCACCACCAATATTACTACTGACGTTTCCGGCAATACCACTTTTTCTTTTACCGCAGTGAACATGGCAATTTACAATGATTACATCGCCGCCACTGCCACCAATATTTCCACGAACAACACTTCTGAATTTTCGCAGGATAAACAGGTCTTTGCCTACCCCGATATTATTTACAGCTCATCCGGACCCTATACCAGGACCTACACTATCACTGCTATTCCGGGAGCCACGACCTACAACTGGACAGTGGGTGGCGGAGCATCTTTTTCAGGACAAGGCACAAACTCCATTTATGTAAACTGGCTTGGTGTCCCCAATGGTAATTACTCCGTTTGTGTCACTGCAGATAACAACTGCGGCAACAGTCCCAATTCCTGTTTCCCCATTACGGTGAAGATGGCGAAGATTCTTGCGGTCCCTGATGCAGGCTCAGCCAATGGCATGAGCGGTGGCACCGCCGTGAGTAATGTGCTGAGCAATGACCTGTTAAATGGGGTGCCGGTAAACACAACAAGTGTGACTACGACCTTTGTGAGCTCGACCAGCCCGAAAGTATCCTTGAGCGGGACGAGTGTCGTTGTAGCCCCGGGTACTACAGCAGGGTCCTATTTCCTGTATTACCAGATCTGCGAGATCATCAACCCGACGAACTGCAGCACGACCACGGTAACGGTGATAGTGACGGCAGCGCCTATAGTGGCGGTCCCTGATGCAGGCTCAGCCAACGGCATAAGCGGCGGCACAGCAGTAACAAATGTATTATCGAATGACCTGTTGAACGGAGCGCCAGTGAATACGGCGAGTGTGACAACGACCTTTTTGAGTTCGACCAGCCCGAAGGTAACCCTAAGTGGCACAGATGTATTAGTAGCAGCAGGCACCACTGCAGGTACTTATTACCTGTATTACCAGATCTGTGAAGTGCTGAACCCGACTAACTGCAGCACGACCACGGTAACAGTGACAGTTACGGCAACGCCGATAGTTGCGGTACCGGATGCGGGGTCAGCCAACGGCATGACCGGCGGCACAGCAGTAACGAATGTATTATCGAATGACTTATTAAATGGAGCGCCGGTGAACACGGCGAGTGTGACTACGACTTTTGTGAGCTCAACCGACCCGAAAGTAACCTTAAGCGGTACTAATGTATTAGTAGCAGCAGGTACCGCGGCAGGGATCTATTACCTGGACTACCGGATCTGTGAGATCATCAACCCGGCAAACTGCAGCACGACCACAGTAACAGTGACAGTGACGGCAGCGGCGATAGTGGCGGTACCGGATGCAGGTTCAGTCAACGGCATGACTGGTGGCACAGCAGTAACGAATGTATTATCAAATGACCTGTTGAATGGGGTTGCGGTGAACACGGCAAGTGTGACTACAACCTTTGTGAGCTCTACCAACCCGAATGTGAC
>Ga0182027_10000798_pt1 | contig 53362 bp, 27 predicted proteins | sample 712E1DmetaG_FD_121300 | JGI IMG/M metagenome (GOLD analysis project Ga0182027, IMG submission 121300) | Permafrost microbial communities from Stordalen Mire, Sweden - 712E1D metaG (Illumina Assembly) | ecosystem: Environmental > Terrestrial > Soil > Wetlands > Permafrost | place: Sweden...
CAATCCACCTAAAAATAATGTAACGGAAATTTATTTTGCTGACAGAATATCAGCGGCCCACAAAATATTAATAGATAAGTATAATAAATTAAACGAAGGCAAAATAAAAGTAATTCCGATAGATTTCCCAAATTTCGATTTTAGCACAGATGAAAGGAAAGAACTGTTGGCCCGTTCACTAATTGGGAGAGGGGAGGGAATTGATATTTTTGCAGTAGACCTGATTTGGGTCCAGAGGTTTGCAAAATGGTCAGAGCCGCTGGATCAATATTTCTCTTTCGAAGAGAGAAGTAGGATTCTAGGTTCAGCACTTGAATCGTGTTATTATGATAAGAAATTAGTTGCCATGCCTTTAAATATGGTACAAGGAATAATGTATTACCGGGAGGATTTATTAAAAAAACACAAAAATTCAGTAGAGATTATTAAGAAAATTAAGAGAGGGATTACCTGGGAAGAATTTATTAGGCTAAGCAAAACTTTTAATTCCAGGAATCCATATTTTATTTTCCCCGGCAGCAACTATGAAGGTTTTATCTGCTTTTTTATGGAATTACTCCTGTCTCAGGACAGGGATTATTTCCAAAAGTACAATTTTAACTTTAATACACCAGAAGCTGAAAAAGCCTTACAGTTTTTAACTGATCTGGTGAATAAATATAAAGTTTCTCCCAAAGAGGTGGCCATGTTTACAGAAGTAACCAGCTACGAATATTTCATCAAAAATGATGGATTATTTATAAGAGGATGGCCGAGTTATGATAAAGATTTTAAAGAGACTCCTTTTGACCCGGGCAAAGAGAGCCAACTTAAGAAAGCCCCGCTGCCATATTTTAAAAACAGTATACCAACTTCTGTATTTGGGGGTTGGAACATGATGATTTCTAAATTCTCAAACAAAAAGGAGCAAGCAATAGACTTTGTTAAATTCCTTCTGAAGGATGAATCTCAGGAAATATTTTATACGGAGAGCGGATACTACCCAGTAATAAACAGTTTTTATAGTAAACCCGAATACCTGAAAAAATATCCCGAAATAGGGAATTTTAAAGATTTTATGAAATCAGGGGTTCACCGCCCGGCAAATATTAATTATACCAAATATTCCAAAATAATGTCTTTTTATTTTAATGCTGCAATCCTGAGAGAATTATCCGTTAAGAAGGCATTAAAAGAATGTTCTGAGACGATAAGAACAGACGTGATGACAAAAGAATTTTAATCAGTATGTTCAAGAAAAAGATACTAAATAAATTTTCTCAATACCAATTTGAAATCCGGCATATTATAGTATTCTTTGTGGTATTAATTATATTCCAGATAGCGGTAGCATTTATTCAAAAAACAACGCTTGAAGGTTTTTTAAGTGAAACCCAGGTATGGTACCGTAAGTATTCTGCAGAGAGGCTGGCAATAGTAACTACTACTAGTATGGAACTTCTCTTTGAAAATTTTTTCCTTAACAAACCTAAAACCGATTATGAGAATAATGAGTTCATTTACTCATTCAACATTATATTTAAGCAGCAATTATTGCAGAAAGGATTTGAAGATATTTGTTTGATCCTTAGTAAAAATCACAAACTATACGTTATAGACAGCGGAAGTAAATTGCATTCTTACCTGGCAGGGACGTTAAATCCGTATGAATTACCAAATGATATTCATTCTGAAGGGGTTGAACTATACAAAGAAGAACAGAAGAAATTAAAATCAGAGGAAGTAATATATAGTTCACTGAAAAATCAGAATACGTTTAATATACTTGTCCCATTTGTTCCGGACGGGGAATATATGGGGGTAATATATATACGTATAACTCCCGATTTTTCATATCTAACTGAAGAAGTGAGTGCAAACTTTAATAAAGTTGCGTTGGTATATTCCTCACTTATATTGATGGGGTTAATTGCAATATTTTTAGTTTCATCCCGGGCGGTAAAAGAGAGGAATGATGCACAACATAAATTTTACAAGGAACATGAGATAAATCTAAAGAAGGAAATAAGGCTTGAAAAGGAATCTTTATTTACCAAAAGGATTTATCATACACATCACAAAGCCGAAAAAATTATGGGTTTTATAAAACAAGATGTGAGGCAGATGAATAATGAAAATCTTCCAGAACTAAAGAATAGAATTATAACTTATTCTAATTTCATTTCAAGAATTATTTATGATATGAAATCGTATGATCCGGAGATTAATACAATAATTAACCCTATGTTTAAGACAGATATAAATGAGGTTATCAAATTCCTTATCAAATATATTTTCTTAAGAATTTCCAGTAAAAATGAGATGTTTGACTTTGACCTTTTGCTTGATGAAACACTTCCTTCGGTAAATGTAAATGAGTTTGTCGTATGGGAAATACTTGAACCATTGATTCAGAACAGCATAGACCACGGGGATAAGAAATCGATTAAAATTAAAATTACTACTATATTCAACAATGCGGAAAATGTTTCAAATATTATAATCTCCGATAATGGGGTCGGAATAAAAAAAGAGTTGTTAGAAAAAGATGAAAAAGGGATTAAAAAAATATTTCTTGAAAATGAAACGACTAAAATTATTGATGGCGCAAATTCAGGGTACGGCTGTTTTATTGCTCACCAGATGGCAGTTAAAAGCTGTGGCTGGGAACTTGATGCTGAAAACCTTGAAGCAGGCTGCAAGTTCACAATAACAATTAAAAATAATAGGTTAATATAATGGTAGGGAACGGATGTATTAATATACTTTTAATAGAAGATGAAGAGTTTGATGTTAAGAGAGTGCAAAAAACTATCGGTTACTATAGTCAAAGAATTAAAATTCAGGATGTGGTATCGAACGGAAGATCAGCCCTTGAACTGATTAAAGAAAACTCAGAAAGATATGACATAGTGATATTGGATTATCAAATTTCAGGCGGATTAAAAGGGAAAGAGTTAATAACTCAGATAAAGAACCACGACTCATCACTACAGATAATTGTAATAACAAAAATGACTATTAATATTACAAATTATGATTTTGCAAACAGCTTGTTGGAAGCGGGGGCATTCTGGTATTGTACTAAATACCCGGGAAATATTGAAGATTATATTTATCAGCCAACAGATTTTATACTTAGTATATTTAATGCCTATGAGAAGAAGAGACTTGAGAGATATAAAGTTAAATCGGATAAAAAGCTAAAACAAAATATTCAAAGTACACTTGAGACTAAAAAAATTATAGGAGAATCGGGTCCAATAATTCAGCTAAATGAAAATATTGATAGATATGCAAAAAGTGATGTAAACATTTTGATTAGCGGTGCATCAGGGACAGGAAAAGAGTTAGTTGCGTGGAATATTCATTTAAAAAGCAACAGAAAATATGAAAACTTTGTTCCTATTAACTGTGGCAGTATACCAGGGGAGCTTATTGAAAGTGAACTTTTTGGATATGAGAAGGGAGCTTTTACAGGGGCATACAACAAGAAGCAGGGTCTGTTTGAGATTGCGAACCATGGGACACTGTTTCTTGATGAAGTAGCAGAACTCCCGCATTCTGCACAAGTAAAGTTACTTAGAGTACTACAGGAGGGGGAGATTGAGAAAATAGGGAGAGTCGGTAAAATAAATGTTGATGCAAGAATTATTGCGGCGACGAATAAAAATCTAGCCAACGAAGTTATGAATAATAATTTCAGAGAAGACTTATATTATCGGCTGAACGTAGTGCCTATAGACGTTGTTCCATTGAGGAAAAGAGGTCAGGATATTATCCTCCTTTTTGATTATTTCCTTAGGTATTTCAGTGAGGACATGAATATTGTGATTCCAACAGTTGATGAACGGGCTAAAGAAATACTTCTGAATTATAAATGGCCCGGCAATGTGAGGGAACTAAGAAATGTTGTTCAGCGCCTCATAATTAACTGTGACGGGACAATAACAGCGAAAGATATAACCAACCCGATGATTTTGAGGAACCATTTACTCGTGAAGGAAGAAACTAATTTTGAAGACCTTTATTCGGGACAGGTTCTTCCGTTAAATGATATGGAAAGGGTATTCAGGATCAAATATTTTAAATATGTTAGGAGTATATCAATATCGGATTCGAGTGCTGCCGAACGACTGGGGCTGGCTCCTTCCAATTTTTACAGGATGTGCAAGGATCTTGGTATAAAGTAGTTATTTCAGTAAGATCATTTTACGGGTTTGGACGGCACCGTTAAAGAGTAGTTGATAGAAATAGACTCCGGTTGGTAGGTCTGGTGAACTAAACTTTACTTCATAAGTTCCAGCTCTTTTTTCTTCATTTACAAGCAGGGCTACTTCATTACCAAGTATATTAAATACTTTTAATACAGCCCACCCTTTTTCTCCTGATAGATTTTCCCCGGTGGATGAGACAGGGGAAATGGAATAGACAATTTTAGTATCAGGATTAAACGGGTTAGGATAATTCTGTTTCAACTCGAAGTTTAATAGCGTACCTTCATCTTCTTTGACTACAGTTGTTGTGTCGTTATACATCCTGATTTTTCCGCGGACTAAAGTTCCGGAGAGTGTCAGACTAGAGTCTGGCCATTCGCCGTTTGAATCAACATTTGGTTTCAGGGCGGCAGAAGTCTCAAGTTTATCAGCAATAGACCAATTGCACCAGCTTAATTTATTGGATTCCATAAAGGACACCCAGTTTTCTACCTCGGTATAATCAAGAAATCCGTCACCGGTGGATTCACATGTACCCCATTCAGTAACAAAAAGAGCAATTCCGTTATTTATTGCTATTGTTGCTTTACTTCGTAACGGCTGTTTATGAGTGGCAGCATAGAAATGAAGAGTATAGGCAATATTAGAATATTGAAGTGGATTTCTTGATGCTGTATCTACATCCTGCGACCAGGTCGGTGTACCAACTACTATAATATTATGAGGGTCAATGGTACGGATACTATCAATAACAGCTTTGGCATAAGGCATAACAACGTTTGTCCAGGATACCAGTTGCGGTTCATTATAAATTTCATATATAATGTTGGGATAATTTCCGTATAAGGCAGAGATTTTTTGGAAGAAGTCAATTGATTGAGTAAGATGAATTTGGGCTTCATCATCATGCCAGTCTACGATGACATAAATTCCAAGATCAATACATGCCTGAATGACGGTTTTGATTTCAGTCATTTCAGCCTCCGGATATTGAAGGTAGCCGCCCGATTCAATTCCCATTGCAGCTCGCAATACTGTGCAGTGAAAGTTATCACGAAGCCATTTGACGCAATTATAATTATAAAACCTTCCCATCCACTGACTCCAGAAAAAGCTCATACCGCGCAATGATATGGGGTTGCCATTCTTATTAACAATTTTAGTACCTTCAACCCTAAGTTGGCCGTATTGTTGGACGATTGTAGAATCATTTCCCCAAGCATTGCTTTTCTGTTTATTCTTTTCTGCCGGAAAGGTGGTGGAAATGAATGGAACTGATATCAATAATACCTGAAAAAGTAAAAGAGATAAACGGTGGCCAAAACTAACTTTGGTTCTATTGTATATGTCAATAATCATGAAAATCATCCACTTATTAGTCGATTCAATTTCAACGACAGGATTTAATATACTCTTGATCAATACAATTTTTGCGCCAGTTTATTAAACGCATACCCGGGCAAAATGCAATAAATTTTTTAATAATATCATATAGTTTTATCAATTTAATAAAAATAATCAAGGTTAATTAAAATATAAACCATCACTCAACAAGCCAAAATCCAATAAAATAGTTATAATCAAAGGGGAGATTTGTTTAAGACTAACCGGCATAATATTAGAACAATAGTTGAAATATATCATAAATTTATTTAACATCAATATCAATAATTATTGTTACAATCGGAAGAATAATGAAAAAAGGCGCATTAATTTTTTTAACCTTTTTTTTTATTAGTTGTTCATCCTCAAGGTTTACAAATTATATTTCCTCCGTTGGAGATAAATTAATGGATGGAGACGGGGAATTCCGTTTTGTCTCCTATAACATACCGGATTTACATTACATTGAAGATAATCTAAATTTTACCAGTCAAAACCCATGGCGTTTACCTACCGAATATGAAATAAGAGATGCCTTAACATCACTTAAGCAGATGGGGGGGAAAGCAACGAGAATGTATGTGCTTTCTGTGCGAAAATCTGGGGAATCCAGGAATATTATCAGGCATGTTCTGGCACCGGGTGTTTTTAATGAAGAGGCTTTTAAAGCACTTGATAAAATTTTACAGATTGCTAATGAAATCGGGGTGAGGGTTATTATTCCTTTTGTGGATAACTGGTGGTGGGTGGGGGGGCCCAAGGAGTATGCTGCTTTTAGGGGGAAAAAAGAAGTGGAATTCTGGACAGATCCACAGTTGATTTCTGATTTAAAAGAAACAATCCGATTCCTTATAAACAGAAAAAATACCTATACTGGGGTTTTATACAAGGATGATAAAGCTATTTTAGGGTGGGAAACTGGGAATGAAATAATGGCTCCATTCTCCTGGACAAGAATTGTTGCATCATACATAAAAAGCCTGGATAAGAAACATCTTGTGATTTATGGTACGAATGAACGATTTCTTACTGACGAAGCATTGAATGATACATGTCTTGATGTTTTAACAACTCATCATTATTCACAAACTGACCAGGCTATAAAGGAGATATTAAAAAACAAAGAATTAACAAAAGGGAAAAAGCCATATTATGTGGGAGAATTCGGATTAGGACCCACTCCACTTATAAAAAGAATTGTGGATACTGTAATATCGTGTAATGTTTCAGGGATACTGATATGGAGCCTCAGATTCCACAATAATGACGGTGGATTTTATATGCATGCTGAAAATACGGGATCGGGGCCTTACCGATGGCCCGGATTTGCTTCAGGTGATATATATAGCGAAAAAAATATTATCAATTTTATGAGGCAAAAGGCGTATGATATTAATGGTATAATAATGCCCCCCATTGAGAAACCCGAACCACCTGAACTGTTGGAAGTAAAGGATGTGTATTCAATATCCTGGCGCGGATCGACAGGGGCCTATGCCTATAAAATTGAAAGGAAAGAAGGATCCACAGATAATTGGCATATAATAGCTGATAGCATTTCTGATGCGGATAAATCATATAGTGCTCTTTTTTCCGATAAAACTGCAGAATTGGGGAAAAATTATTACTATAGAATAAGAGCATTTAACTCTGCCGGATTATCCGGATACTCCAATATATCTGGACCAGTAAATGTAAGTTTTAATGAGATTATTGACGAACTGGAAGACTCATCTAAATTTTATATAAAAAACGGGAGCCTTAAATTTTTAACGTATGAGGAAATATATAAGGCTAAAGAGGATCATAACAGGTTAAAAGGTATGAGGGGTGCTTATGTAATATATAAACTTCCTGATCCGATCGACTCTATTAAAATGCAGATATTCTTAACCGGCGATAACTGTCCAATAGAAATACTCGTTTCTGATTCGTTGCCCTTTGGTGTGGATACTTTAGGCAAGTTTAATTTATTAATGCCAAGGATAGAAACCTTTCCTCCGTATAAAAATAACTATGGTTTTTATATACCTGCGATATATACATGTTCCGAATTTCCAGAGAATACCAGGTTCTTAAAAATCTTATTCAAGGGAGAGGCGCAATTAGGCAAAGTTGAAATTATATTTAATAAAACTAATACTCCGATGGTCAAACAATGAAAGTACTTTTGTTATTATCCGTGCTAACAGTTTCATTATTTTCAACCAGTTATTCTAATCGTCTTAAATTGCCGTCAATGTTTTCAGATAATATGGTTTTGCAGCAAAAAACCGAGGCTGCATTCTGGGGAAATGCAGATCCCGGGAATAAAATAAAAATTTCAACTAGCTGGGGAGGGGCTGATGAAACAGTGGCGGCAAAAGATGGTTCTTGGCATACAATAATTAAGACACCTCCAGCAGGGGGGCCATATCAAATTACAATTCAATCTGGTGATACAACTATTGTTTATAAAAACGTTTCAATTGGAGAAGTGTGGATTTGTTCCGGACAATCAAATATGGAAATGCCATTGGAGGGCTGGCCTCCATCGGACACTATTACATATTCTAAGGAAGAGATTAAAAATGCTTACAATAATAATATCAGATTATTTACAGTAAACAGGGCAGTTTCATATAAAAGGGAATTTGACGTAACAGGAGATTGGAAAGTATGCGATTCAGTTAGTGCTGCCAAATTCAGCGCAGCAGCATATTTCTTCGGTAAAAAGTTAAATGAAAAATTAAAAGTACCAATCGGTTTAATCAACACAAGTTGGGGAGGCACTCCAATTGAAACCTGGATGAGTGATAAATACTTAAGAGAGACAGGAAGTTACGATACTACATTGGACAAAATAATATGCAGTCGAGTGGCAAACAGGAAACAGAGAGAATGGATAGAAAATCATCCTGTGGTTGATATCAGCAAGGGGAACCTGGAAACCAGGTGGGAAAACCTTGAATTTGATGACAATTACTGTTCAAAACCGGATTTTAATGATACGAACTGGAGATTAATGAATCTTCCAATTTATTGGGAAAATACGGTTGTCGGCAATTTTGATGGTGTGGTCTGGTTCAGAAAAAAAATTGAGATACCCGGTTTATGGATAAACAAGGATCTGGTTCTGGAATTAGGTCCCATAGATGATATGGACAGAACGTACGTAAATGGAGTAATAGTAGGTAAAACTGAAAAAGCAGGATTCTGGAAAAAAGACAGAATATATAAAATTGCCGGTGAAATAGTTAAAGACACCGAGCTAACTATTGCAGTCAGAGTGCTTGATAATGGCGGTGGTGGCGGTATATATGGTGAAAAGGAAAAAATGAAAATTCATCTAACAGGAGATAGTGCCGGGATTTCAATTGCGGGTGAATGGAAGTATCTGCCTGTAGCGGAATTTATTGACGGGAAATTTTACAAGTATAGCTTCAAGAATGAGGAGTATTATTCACGCCCGGTTACACCAGTTGAAATATCAGCCTATACTCCAACAATTTTATATAATGCAATGATTTCACCACTTATTCCATATACAATAAAAGGAGTAATATGGTATCAGGGAGAGACAAATACAAATGATCCGCAGATGTATAATAAACTATTTCCCTTAATGATAAAAAACTGGAGAATTGATTGGAATATCGGGGACTTTCCTTTCTATTATGTGCAATTAGCTCCTTATAATTATGGTAAAACGACATACTCCGAATTGCTAAGAGAGGCCCAGTTGAGGACGCTTTCAGTTCCTAATACAGGAATGGTGGTTACACTGGATATAGGTAACCCGGAAAATATTCATCCGACTAAAAAAAAGGAAGTCGGAGAGAGATTAGCTTTCTGGGCATTAGCAAAGACTTACAATAAAAAAGTTCCATATACTGGTCCTTTATATAAATCCATGAAAGTGGAGAAGAACAAGATTGTTCTTTCTTTTGATTATGCATCAGGCGGCTTAATCCTTAAACAATTAAAGGGGGAAAATAATTTTTTGATTGCCGGCATGGACAAAATATTTAAAAAGGGCGTAGTTGTGGTTAAGGGGAATAAGTTAATTATCTCCAACTCGGAAGTAAAAGAGCCAGTCTCCGTAAGATACGGGTGGAGCAATGTTGCCGAAGCAACTCTTTTCAATAGAAATGGTCTTCCTGCCTCATCCTTCAGAACCGATGACTGGAATGATTAATTGATTTATTTTAGAACTAAAGGATATACTATGAAAAAATATCTGTTAATAATATTTTTAATAATATTTTGCTGGGGTGATCAATTAGCAGCGCAGGAGATTAGAAGCCTTGAGAGGATAAAAACTATAAAATGGTGGGCACTTCAGTCTCCTGGTAATCCTCTAAAAAATAAAAGCTTAAAACTTCTTTCGCTTATTAAAGTAAAGGGGAACAGGTTTGTGAATTCAGAGGGAGATACTATTTTATTCCGTGGGCTTGCTATTGCAGATCCTGATAAACTTGAAAATGAAGGTCAATTGAATAAAGATTTATTTCAAAGGGTAAAAGAGATGGGGGCAACACTAGTAAGGATCCCTGTACATCCGATTGCATGGCGTCAGCGAACTCCGGAAAAATATCTTGAGCTTTTGGATCAAGCAATTGAATGGTGTACTGAATTACATATGTATGTAATAATTGACTGGCATTCAATAGGGAACCTGAAGTCCGGGCTTTTCCAGGATCCTATGTATATAACATCATTAACAGAAACATTTGATTTCTGGCGTACAATTGCAAGGCATTTCACTGGTTATAATACCGTTGCATTTTATGAAATATTTAATGAGCCCACATTATATTTCGGACAACTTGGAAATATGACCTGGGATGAGTGGAAAAAAATAAATGAAGATGTAATTAAACTGATCAGAGCTTTTGATAAAGAAACTATTCCATTAGTTGCAGGGTTTGACTGGGCTTATGATTTAACTCCTTTACGCTATGATCCTATTAATGATGAAGGCATTGGATATGTCACTCATCCCTATCCTCATAAACGTACTCCGCCTTGGGAACCCAAATGGGAAGAGGATTTTGGATTTGCTGCAGGGGATTACCCCGTCTTTGCAACTGAATTAGGCTTTACTCTCGGAAATTCCTCTATGAACGATAATGGTGATTATGGCAAAACTATTATTAATTATTTAGAAAAAAGAGGTATTAGCTGGTCATGGTGGGTATTCGATCCACAATGGGAACCCAAAATGTTTGAATCATGGAGTGATCCTACATTAACGGATAATGGCAGATTTTTTAAGGAAACTGTTAGCGGTTCATCTAAACAAGTTAAAGCAGAAAAATGAAGGTTTTTAGAAAACAAAGTTAAGCACCAGGTATAATTCATGTTTAATGTACACCAAACCATCATTGTTTTACTTTTCTATCTTTGTTTCGTGATGGATGCTTTTGGTCAGGTTGAAAAGTTAAAAATAAATGAATCGGGATATTATGAACTACCCGGACTAAATGTTATGGCATTTGATGACTTTTATCCGGAAGGGCATCAGGGAGGAATAACCATAGTACAGTTTGGAAAAAGAGTTGCTGCAAATGGAGATGTAAGGCTAGAGCCAACTCCCGGTCAGTGGTCTCCGGTTCCAGTAATTGGGGAAAAAAGTATAGACAGGAAAAACGGAATAATTAAAGTTCAACTTTCCTATCCTGATTCAAGTAAAGACAGAAAAGGTTATAATCCTATAAATTATCCCGACCTAAAATTTTCATACACGGTTAGAACAGAGGCAATTGGTCAAAACATAAAGGTAGTAGTTGATCTTGAAGAACCTATTCCTGCTGAATATGATGGGAAAATCGGATTCAATCTTGAATTGTTTCCGGGGCAATATTTTGGTGAATTTTATTTAATGGACGGGAAATCAGGAGTTTTCCCAAGACAAGCTAGTGATCCGATGGTAACCGACTCCGACGGTAAACTGCAAAGTGTTCCAATGGCCCAGGGGAGGGAGTTAATAGTTGGATTGGGGAATGAAGAAAAAGAAATAAAGTTTGTTAGTAAAAAAAATAAAATCCAATTATATGATGAAAGGGGATTGCACAACAATGGATGGTTTGTATTACGATCTGTAATTCCTTCTGGTGAATTAAAAAATGTTGTTGAATGGATTATAACTCCGAAGATAAATACAGACTGGCGGTACAAACCGGTAATACAAGTTTCGCAAGTTGGATACCATCCCAAGCAGGCTAAAATTGCAATAATCGAATTGGATAAATTAACTGATAAGTTTGACCCAATACAGCTTATTAAAATTGATTCAGACTCGCAGAAGTTGGTTAAAATTATCAACATCCCGGAACCATGGGGGATTTTTTTAAGGTTTAAATACCTTAAGTTTGATTTTAGCGAGATAAAAGAAGAAGGATTATATAAAATAAAATATGGCGGAATTAAATCAAATTCTTTTGAAATTAAACCAGACATATATTCCCGATACATATGGCAGCCAACATTAGATTATTTTTTACCAGTTCAAATGTGTCACATGAGAGTGGAAGAAAATTATAAAGTATGGCATGGACTCTGCCATATGGATGATGCATTAATGTCCCCTATAAATCACAACCATTTTGACGGTTATTATCAGCATGAATCTACTTTAACACAATATAAGTCAGGAGAACATGTCCCGGGATTAAATGCCGGCGGCTGGCATGATGCAGGGGATGATGACTTAAGAATTGAATCTCAGGCGGAAACTGTATATAAGTTATCACTCGCATACGAATTATTTAAAACCAGTCATGATGAGACAACAATCGACCAGGAGAAGAGACTGGTTGAAATCCACAAACCAGATGGAAAACCAGATTTACTGCAACAGGTAGAACACGGGTTATTATCAATAGTCGGAGCTTATGAATCTATGGGAAGATTTTACAGGGGTATTATTTCTCCCACTCTTAAACAGTATGTCCTTTTAGGTGACTGGTCGACAATGACAGATGACCTGATTTACAAACCCGGTGAAAAGGACCCGATTTTGGGTTTACCATTACCGGCAGATGACAGATTAGTTTTTACAGAAGAAAATGCCGAAAGAGAGTTGTATACTGCCCGGGTTTTAGCGGCTGTATACAGGACTATGAAAGATTTCAATGCCCGTATGGCTGATAAATGTTTAATGATCGCCGAAGAGATTTATAGGAAAGAAGCAAATGCTGATGTGAAAAATAAAATTAATGCTGCTGCTGAGCTTTATCTAACAACATCAAAAGCAGAATATCAAAAAATTCTTCTTGATAACCAGGATATAATTTGCAGAAATATTGATGACTATTGCATTATTGCTGGAAGAATAAGATCCAAACTAAACAATAATAATTTTTCAACCAAAATTGAAAAAGCTGTTAAAGAATTCTTTGGCAGGATTGCAGGACAGCAAAAAGAGAATCCATATGGAGTACCTTACAAACCCAATATATGGGGCGCCGGATGGGGTATACAATCCTTTGGTGTTGATCAGTTGTTTCTTCATTTAGGATTCCCGCAAATATTCAAATCGGAATATTTATTTAACTCACTGAATTTTATACTTGGTGTTCATCCGGGAGAAAATACATCCTCGTTCGTTTCAGGTGTCGGGGTTAAATCATTGACTGTGGCATATGGGATAAACAGATCAGACTGGTCTTATATTCCGGGCGGTATAGGGAGCGGCACAGCGTTAATACGTCCTGATCTACCGGAGCTGAAGTCTTGGCCATATTTTTGGCAGCAGACTGAATATGTTTTAGGAGGTGGAACAACGGATTTTTTGCTGCTTGCATTAGCAGCGGATAATTTATTTAACAGGTAAAAACCGGAAGTAAACGAAAAGAATAATTATAAGACTACAAAGAAGGAAGTTAAAATTAAATGATACGAATATTTTTCCCAATATTAGTTGCTTCGTTTGTAATAGCGCAATCAAATTCCCGATTAAGTATAACAAAATCAGAAGGGTCAAATAAATTGGAAGATTTAGAAACACGCAAAGATATCATATCCGCAGAATTAAAGCATGAACTCGATAATGAATTCCGGTTATGGTACCCATTATGTTTGGATCATGAGTATGGGGGTTATTACAGTGATATTAATTATAAATGGGAAGTGGAGGGGGAACAAACAAAAATGATAGTTACTCAATCCCGACATATTTGGTCAAATGCGCATGCAGCATTGTTTTATGGAACAGACAAACCGTATAAAGCTTATGCCGAGCATGGGTTAAAATTTTTAAGAGATGTAATGTGGGATAATAAATTCGGGGGTTTTTATAATTTAGTTGACAGGAAAGGGAACGTAATAAAAGAGGATGGTAAAATAATAAAACAGGCTTACGGAAATGCTTTTGCCATTTATGGGCTTGCAGCATATTACAAAGCATTCGGGGATACAACAGCAATTAATCTGGCGAAAAGAACATTCTACTGGCTTGAGGAGCACAGTTTTGATAATAAATACGGAGGGTATTTCCAGTTTATTTCACAAGATGGAATTCCATATAAAGAGGGTTACGAAGGAGAACCACCAAAGGATCAAAACAGTTCAATTCATTTACTTGAATGTTACGGTGAATTATATTCTGTATGGCCCGACAGTAGATTAAAAGATCGTCTTAATTCTTTACTGCATATAATCAGGGATACAGTTATAGGGGACAAAAAATATATGACACTATTCTTTAAACAGGACTGGACTCCTGTTTCATTCCGTGATTCAAGTCGAAAGGTACTTGAAAGAAATTATGATTATGATCATATATCATTCGGCCATGATGTAGAAACAGCATACTTGATGCTGGAAGCGTCGAAAGAGCTGGGAATTGAAAATGATTCAATTACAATTAGGGTTGCAAGAGAGCTGGATGAATTTGCATTACAGAACGGATGGGACAATAAAAACGGGGGTATTTATGACCGTGGATATATTTTCAAAGGAGAGAAAGAAGTGACTATAATCAAAGACGCAAAGGAATGGTGGTGCCAGATAGAGGCTCTAAATTCATTTCTTTTGATGTCAAAATTATTTCCCGATGCAAAAGAAAAATATTATGAGAAATTCTGTATTGAGTGGGAGCATATTAAAGAATACCTGATTGATCATGTAAATGGAGGATGGTTCTGGGACAGCAGTGATACGAGACCTGAAGTAAAGCAAGCACCCAAGAGTTCAATTTGGAAGTGTACATATCATACTGCGAGAGGTTTAATGAACAGCATTGAACAATTAAAGAATGAAAGCAAATAAAAAAAACAAACAGTAACTGAATAGTTTTTATTTCTTAAAATGGAATTTCAATGAAAAGAAGAGATTTTATAAAAACCAGCGGTGTTCTAACTGCAGCGGCAGTTGCAGGAGTCAGTTTTGGATCATTAGCAAAGACCCATAAAACGGTTATTGATTTCCCCCGATATAAAGGATTTAATCTTCCGACAAAAGCAGGAGGGACTGGACCAAGAGTGAGATTTGATGAAGAAGATTTTGAAATTATGGCAGATTGGAATTTTAATTTTGCCCGTATTCCTATGTCGTACTGGAACTGGGCTTCGAAAGAGGACTGGACAAATATTAATGATGATTCACTTAAGGATATAGATGAAGTTATAGAATTTGGAAAGCAATATAAAATTCATATTAATTTGAATTTTCACCGGGTTCCCGGGTATTGTATAAATGGGCGCAACCTTGAACCATTCGATCTGTTTGAAGACAAACCGGAAAATATGCAGAAAGCATTAGATGCAACTGTTTATCATTGGAGACATTTTGCAAAGCGGTATAAGGGAATACCTAGTTCACGGCTCAGTTTTGATCTAATCAATGAACCCCCAAAGCATACCAATATCCCGCGATATATAAAAATTATAAGAGCTATAGTAAGCGGAATAAGGGAGGAAGATCCTGATAGATTAATTATCGTAGACGGAATTGAAATTGGAAGATATCCTGTTCCCGATATTGAGGATTTGGGAATAGTGCAGAGCACAAGGGGCTATGATCCAATGAGTTTAACTCATTATACTGCAAACTGGGTACCCAAGGATGAATTTGAAACGGTTAATGCTCCTACCTGGCCCCTGAAAGGTGATAATGGTAAGATTTGGGATAAATCTGCACTCAAAAAGAAATTAATTGATTCATGGAAACCAGTATTGGATAAAGGGATGCCTGTTCATGTGGGGGAATGGGGTTGTTACAATAAAACTCCTCACGACCTTGTGATTAGATGGATGGAGGATATTCTTTCCCTTTGGAAAGAAGCCGGATGTGGTTATGCGATGTGGAATTTGAAAGGTAATTTCGGTGTGTTAAACAGCGGCAGAACAGATGTTATCTACGAAAAATATAAAGGACATGAATTAGACAGGAAAATGTTAGAGTTGCTAAGGCAATATTAAAGAAGTCCTTTATTATTTTAATACGATTTATTAAAATGATAAAGCACAAATATTGGTCATATTAAGAATGATAGGTGTAATGAGATGTTTTTAACGGTTTATTATGTGGTATTATTATTGAGTTTAAAAAGGAAATAGGTCTTAAGGCAGAATTATAAATGCTGATAAAAACAAACACCTCAAAAAATATTTTTAACTGATGGCTAAAGCTTTCTATATCGATTAATTAGAAATAATCCTTAAAAATGATATCTCCGAGGAGAAAAAATATGCTGCTTAATTTTTACTTTAAGAGTAAAACCAGATTCGTTTTAGGTTTCCTACTAACCTTTCTTTTTTTGTTACAATCCTCTATATTAGCTCAAACAGGCACCATCAAAGGATATGTTTTGGATAAAAATACCAAAACGCCTCTTGTTTTTGCAAATGTTATTGTAAAAGGCACAAATAAAGGAGCCGCTACAGACGTCAATGGTGAATTTATAATAAGAAACGTACCTGTTGGAAATCATACTCTGACAATTTCCTATCTTGGTTATGTATCAAATAACGTTGAAGTTATCATTACTGAAAAAGAAAGCATAACAAAAGATTATTTTCTTGAACCAAAATTAATTGAAGGGCAAACAATTGTGATAACGGCCCAGGCTGAAGGTCAGCTTTCTGCAATCAACCAGGAACGTTCCTCTAATACTATTGAAAATATTGTTTCAAAAGACCGTATTAAGGAAATGCCTGATGTGAATGCTGCAGAATCGATTGGGCGTCTTCCGGGTATTTCCATCGAACGTTCAGGCGGTGAAGCTAACAAGGTTGAGGTTCGGGGATTAGATCCCAAATATAATATTGTTAGTGTGAATGGAGTAACTGTTCCAGGATATGGGGCAAATGATCGCAGTGCGGATCTCTCCCTGATTTCTTCCAATATGCTTGATGGAATTTCCGTAAAAAAAGTAGTCACTGCAGACATGGACGCGGATGTACTTGGAGGAACAATTGATCTTAAGTTGAAAGAAGCACCGGATAGTTTCGTTGTAAACGCTTCAGCTCAGTGGGGATATAATCAACTGCAGAATTATAAGAAGAACTACAATCTTAATTTGACAGTTAGTAATCGCTATTTTGACAATTTATTTGGCATAATCGCGAATATAAATGTTGATAATTACGACCGCAGCGCTGATAAATTAAATGGGAATTATGTCCCAACTTTGGCAAATGGATACTATCAACAATTAATTCAGGAGTTGACACTTCATGAAGAAGTTGTGAACCCCAAACGTTTCGGAGCAAGCCTCATGTTGGATTACATTATACCTATGGGAAAAGTAACCGGAAACGCTTTCTTCAATCAAAGGAACTGTAATAGTACGTCTTACGTTAATGATTTCTGGACCCCGGCAGCTTCCTATAATACCAATCGAATCTACCAAAGCTTAGAACAGGCTGATAGTACTACAAGTATTTATACAAGTTCGTTTGGAATTACACAGGATTTTGAGTGGATTAAATATGATTTTACTTTTTCAAGGTCCGGATCTTTATCAGATGCCCCTGATGATCGAATTTGGACATTCCATCAGGAGGGGACAGCAGCCTTTACAAACCCAATCGGCCCGGGTTATCCTGTTGATGAAATTCCGAAAATTGCTGTATATGACACAAATAAAACGCAGCTGGCTGAAATGTATATTTATAGTAGGCGTGTAAGGGAAAATCATTCTACTGTACAGATGAATGTTTCAATACCGGTTCAGTTTACTGACGAAATAAATGGCACTATTAAAACAGGTGCCAAGTTTCATTGGTTAGATCGTTCTAACAATGAAGAGCAGTGGGGTGAGAATGGAATTAATTACGGTAATGGAAACACATCTAATTCGGTTTTAACCGCTCTTAATAATGCTTTCCCTTCAATGGGAATCGATGCTCTTGTTAAAAAATATGGAGGACTTCCGATTGCTCAATTCCTCCTTACCGGCACAAGAACTAATTTTCTAAATGGTGACTTTGCGCAGGGCTTTAGAATTAATCCAATTTTAATGAATCAGCTTATCGACTACTTAAAAACCACAGGTACTTCAACATGGCTTCATTATTCAATTGGGTCACTCGGAAAAGACTATAGTGGTTCTGAGGCCTTTCAGGCGGCTTATCTTATGGGTACATTCAATATTACAAAATATGTCACATTTATTCCAGGAATTCGGTGGGAAGGTGAACATACTGTTTATAATGGGTTAAGATATCGTCAAATTACAATTAACAATCAGGAGGGTTCGCCGGCTGATCTTACCTATATATCATCAGTACGAAATAATTCATTCTGGTTACCAATGGTCAACATTATTGTGAAACCAAATGATTGGTTACAGGTAAAATTGGCCAGGACTGAAACCTTGGCTCATCCGGATTACTTGCAATATGCTCCAATTACTTATATCTCAGCCGATCAAAGTCAAATTACAGCAGCAAACTCACAATTGAAAACTTCGCGTGCCACGAATTATGACGCAGAAGTATCAGTCTACGAAAACTATATCGGCTATTTCTCAGTCCAGGTATTCCAGAAAAACATTAAAGATCTTATTTTCTGGTCTAGTTCAAAGCTTATGCCCGGACTACAACCGGCTGCCGGATTAAATATTCCCGCATCATGGTATTCCAGCTCAACACCAACAGTTAGCACTTATATGAATAACCCTAATCCCGCCAAGTATTATGGTATTGAATTAGACTGGAATACGCACTTTTGGTATCTTCCGTCTGTATTGAGTGGATTGATACTTGATGTGAATTTTACGCATATTTATTCCGAAATGTATTTACAATATGACAGTCTTAAAAAAACGCAAATCGATAAATTTCACGCCGTATATTCTTATGATAAGCGGCAAATAAAAACCCGTATGCCGGACCAGCCTAACAATATCGCCAATATCACTATTGGTTATGACTACGATGGTTTTTCAGCTCGTTTGTCATTTATCTATATGGCAGATAAGTTATCAAGCATTGGTTACTCCGGTACTTACCCGACACCGATACTCAGTACCTATTCGGGTGTATATCAACGCTGGGATTTAACACTCCAGCAGAAATTTCTCGGAAATTTCCAGGTATTTCTTAATTTAAATAACCTGAATAAACGACCTGATCAGAATTTTAATGGCTCTAACCTTCAATATCCATCGTATCTTGAATACTATGGTTTCACTATGGATTTAGGAGTTCGTTTCAATCTTTAATGTTTAGATAAATGAAAATTATTCTAAAATTAACTGTTAATTAATAATGGAGATATAATTATGAACCGTATGTACTCTTTCTTTATTCTCACTTTGTGTGCAGTAGCTTTCTTCGGATTGATGCAGCAGACAAGTGCTCAGACGCATGAATTAGTGGTTTCTTGGGAAACAACACCGGGATCTAATTTACCACTGACAAATGCTCTTTATAATGCTGTAATGGGTGATACTGCAGCAGATGGCTCTCGTATTGATCTTAGCCGTATATATGTATTACAAAAAGGCGGTCTCTATCAGAATTCAGAAAACTTTCAGAATAAGGATAGATTTGGAGTTTCTTATGCTTTGAATTTTGTCGGGCAAACACCTGATCCCACGGATGCGCTTAATGGAAACCCGGCTGTGTTACAAATGATTACCAGAACAGATGGTTCTGCTAATGGAAAGATTTTAACCGGCTACGGCGATATTTACTTTAAAAATATTTACGTTATTGGATCTGATGATCATGGTGTCCAAACTTATTATCAACCAATCGAAATTGAAGCTGATAACCTGCATTGTGTGTTTGATGGTTGTTATTTCGAGCGTTCCAATTACGCAATTACCGCATGGAACGGAAAGAATAATGATATTAGATTCACGAACTGTAAATGGTTGAATCTCGTTGAAAGACCTATCACCCAACAATGGACCGGGCGTGGAATTTCCTGTTGGGCTGATCAGGATTCAGTGATTGTTGAAAATTGTACCTTCCAAAACGTTGGTATGTGTGCTGTTCAGATAGAGGGCGGGGCGGCAAAATATTTCCGCTTTGTTCATAATACTCTCATTAATGTAGGAAGAAGCATCCACAGTACTTCTGGTAACTGGTGGAGAGATGCTTACTTTGCAAATAACCTTTTGATCAATACCTTTTTTGATGGTGAAGGATGGGGAGATTATTCACCTCAGGCAGCACCAAGCAGAAACACTTTCTACACAGGCTTGATGGCAATTTCACACCTGCCTGATTCTTATGGCCCTGATCTTGGGCGCAGAATTGTGTTTGCAAAAACCGCTGCATTTTTAGCTCAGACCTTTAAGAAAGAATGGGATGACACTGTTCGCATCCAGCCATTTTTTAATTCCGTTACAGATTCTTTCTTTACTACATTTAATGTCTCTAATGGTGGTGCTATGTATGCGAAGGATACTACCTGGTTAACGAAAATGCCTAGTTTCACAAATCTTGATACTTCTAATTATGGGAATATGATCCATTTCATAGAAGATGTTCGTGCTGGTATTTCACCCGCTCCTTCTTTTATGCAGGATTTGTTTATCTCTGGCACAGATACTTTATGGACTGCTCCTCAGTGGCCAATCGCTCAGAATTTCGGTTATACTGACAATCTAACAGGTACTGATGGATTACCTCTGGGCGATCTTAACTGGTTTCCTTCCAAATTGACCGATTGGAATACGAATTCCGCTTCTTATATTCAGGCTATTCAGGATTTAGCCGGAAAAGTAGTTGTTTTTGTTCCGGGACCTAAAATGGAAGCGGAAAGCGGAACAGTTAGCGGAACAGCAGTAAAGACGGCTGTATCTGGACTCACTTGGTATGATTATGCAGGTAGCGGTTCACTTACTTGGACATTCACTGCTCCTACAGCCGGTCAATATGATACCAAATGGTATGTAAATGAAACTGGTCGTGGTCAAAGCGGTCCGAATCTCGCAATAGATGGTACTGCACTTAATGATAAAGCCCACGGGTGGGGTCAGTTCATCTTCGATCCGCTTTTAGGTCCTTCCTGGGGCATGTCAACTACTGACTGGATTTGGGTCCCTATTACTGCTGATACGGTTTTAACAGCAGAAGCTCCTGCATTTACACTTAGTGCAGGCCAGCATACCATCGGAGTTACAGGTGGTGGATGGGGTGAAATGAAATTTTCAGAAGTCGATGTCAATCTGCATGGTTCTTCTGATGTTATCAAACTAACTGCTCCCATTGGTGTACCAAGTTTAGTTACACCTGGTGCTGACGGTGTAAAATGGGTTGCGTCAGGCTTTAATTATGTCGCTATGGGAACGAACGGAACGGTCTCATTTCCGGTTACTGCTGATAATGCAGGTACATATAGGATGAGTTTGAACTATCAAAATGTAGCTGGAACTCAATCAGGATCCCTATCAGTTGATGGTGGCTCTCTAATACCGCTTTCATTGACTGGAAGTGCTGACTCATTATCTATTCCATTCCTCTCCAATTCTTTCTCTCTATTGCAGGGATCCCATACGATCGCTGTCACAGCTGGAAATATCAATCTGGATTATGCAATATTAGTTGCGGAAGTAACCGGTATAAAAGATGGAAATATGAGCCCTTCGAATTATGCGCTTGAACAGAATTTCCCAAATCCATTTAATCCAGCAACGCAAATCAACTTCTCATTGGCAAAAACTTCAAATGTTGAATTGTCGATTTATAATATCTTAGGCCAAAAAGTGATGACTTTGGTAAATGGTACCATGTCAGGTGGAGCACATTCTGTACAATTTAATGCTTCCCGTTTTGCTTCAGGTGTTTATATCTATCGTCTCAGTGCTGGAGAATTTAAAATGAGTAAGAAAATGGTTCTTCTTAAATAACTGTTAATTGTTGTTCTAAATAAATAAGTGGAAGGCAGCCGTTAAATAGCGGCTGCCTTTTTTAATAAAAACTGCAAAAATTCTCCTGATAAATATCTCAAAATGATGGGGTGAGTAATATTATGGATAAAGTAGTTCAAAAACTGTCATTTAAAGAAAAGGCTGGTTACGGTTTTGGGGATTTAGCTTCCGTTTTATACTGGCAAACAATTTCTGCCTATTTATTGTATTTTTATACGGATGTTTTCGGTATTACGGCTGCTGCTGCAGGAACTCTAATTTTATTCACGAGAATATGGGACGGTGTTTTCGACCCTATGATGGGAGTAGTTGCAGATCGAACAAATACACGCTGGGGTAAATTCAGACCTTATCTGATATGGTTTTCAATTCCTCTTGCTATATTGGGAGTTCTGGCTTTTACGACACCAGATTTCGATCTTACTGGAAAAATTATTTATGCCTGGGTTACTTTTCTCTTGATGATGATGGCCTACACTGCTATAAATATCCCGTATTCTTCATTGCTAGGGGTAATCACACCCGATCCAATCGAGAGAACGAGTGTTTCCTCATATAAATATGTTTTCGCATATTTAAGCGGAACCATTGTTTCGTTTTTTGCTCTACCTATGACCAAATATTTTGGTAAAGGTAAAGAAGCTGCCGGATGGCAGATGACTATGGTTATCTTTGGGATAGCTGCAATATTTTTCTTCTTCATAGCCTTTATTTCTACTAAAGAGAGAGTAAAACCCCCTCCTTCTCAAAAAACTTCTGTAAAACAGGATATTAAAGATCTGACGGATAATAAACCCTGGCTCGTGCTATTATTTACAACTTTACTAATGATTCTTTTTGTTGCAACCAGAATATGTGTAACTGCTCACTATTTTAAGTACTATGTAGGGAATCAGCAGTTTTCTCTTTTTGGTACTCATTTTACCTGGGGATTTATAGAGTTAACTTCAGCGTTTAATGGTATTGGACAGTGGCTTGCGATTATAGGGGTAATATGCACAAAATGGATTGCTAATTCCCTTGGTAAAAAGAAGGCCTTTATACTGCTTTTTATAATCGCTATTGTAAGCACTGCATTATTTTTCTTTCTTAAACCTGAGCAGGTAATCTTTATGTTTGTTCTCCAAATATTGGGGTCGTTTACAGGTGGCCCTTTAACTCCGTTAATTTGGGCCATGTATGCAGATACTGCTGATTATTCGGAATGGAAAAACGGCAGGAGAGCTACAGGATTAGTTTTTTCGGCTTCTACAATGTCTCAAAAATTCGGTTGGGCTATTGGAACTGCTTTAGCGGGATTGTTATTAACTGTTTTTGGATTTGAGGCAAATATTGCTCAATCAATTGCTGTAAAAAATGGCTTGCGCCTTTTAATGAGCATTATTCCTGCAGCTTTAGGTGTAATATCAATTATTATTATCCTGTTCTACAAACTTGATGAGAAAACTATGCAAACAATTGAAACTGATCTTGAAGCTAGAAGAAAAAAACTTACAGATGAGGCCCTGGAATTTTAAGATGAATATTATTCCATTACAAATTTAATTTTAACCCAGAATAAAAATGAATTCAATAATTAAAAGCAAACCGCTTCCCAATATTCCCTGGCAGGAAAAACCGGAAAACTATACAGGCGTTTTATGGCGTTATGATAAAAATCCAGTTGTAGATAAAAATATTCTGAAGGATGCCGGGCGAATTTTCAATAGTGCAATCATTCCATACAGGGATGGGTTTATCGGAGTTTTCAGAGCTGACCATAAAAATGGATATCCTAATTTGCACTTGGGAAGAAGCAAAGACGCCTTACATTGGGAGATAGAGGAAGATATTCTCAGATTCCAAAATGAAGATGGTAGTGTTGCAAAACCAATATTATATGGTTATGACCCAAGACTGTTGGAAATTGAAGGAATATATTATATAACCTGGTGTAACTATTTTAACGGGCCTACAATCGGTATTGGTAAAACAAATGATTTCAAGGTGTTTACACAGCTCGAAAATGCTTTCCTTCCATTTAACCGGAATGGAGTATTATTTCCAAGGAAAATTAATGGAAATTTTGTTATGCTTAGCCGGCCAAGCGATAACGGGCATACACCATTTGGAAATATTTTTTTGAGTCAAAGCCCGGATTTAACCTATTGGGGTAAACACAGACTGGTCATGAATACAAGTCATTACTGGTGGAAAAATGTTAAACTTGGCGCCGGACCAGTACCTATTGAAACTTCTGAGGGATGGCTGTTAATATACCATGGGGTCTGTGCTACATGCAGTGGTTTTGTTTATAGTATCGGTGGTGCACTACTTGATATTAATAATCCATCTAAAGTAATTGCAAATTGCGCTAATTACTTAATGACACCTGAAGAGCCTTATGAAACTATAGGATTTGTTCCCAATGTGATCTTTCCTTGTGCCGCTTTGCATGATTCGGAAACAGACAGATTGGCAGTTTTCTATGGAGCGGCTGATACTTATTGTGCACTTGCTTTTGCACTCGTAGATGAGATAATAGATTATATTAAATCAAACCAGGATAAATTAGTTTAGTCAGGAATATCCATTTTATTCATGAAATAGCTTTTTATTTACAATGAAAGAATCAAGTCATAGAAGATTAAATTTACTAACAAACGAATGGGTGCTGATTTCTCCACATAGGATGTTAAGACCATGGCAAGGAAAAATAGAGAAATTGTCCATCGTCCCTGGTAGCAAACATGATCCTGGTTGTTATCTGTGTCCCGGTAATCAAAGGGCAAATGGAGAATTTAATCCCGCTTATACTTCAACTTTTGCATTCAACAATGATTTTAGTGCATTTAAATATTTATGTCGGGGAGAAAAGGAACTGGAAGAACAAGAGGAACAGTATGCGGTCCCTTACAATGAGTTATTGGTAGCAAAACCTGAAACTGGCATTTGCAGGGTAATCTGTTTTTCTCCCAGGCATGATGTTACTCTTGCAGAGCTTGGAATTACCGATATAATTCAGGTAATAAAAGCGTGGAAAAAAGAATTTGAAATTTTAGGCAAAGAGGATTACATTAACTATATTGAAATTTTTGAAAATAAAGGTGAACTGATGGGATGTAGTAATTCCCATCCACATGGACAGATTTGGGCTGAAGAAACCATTCCCGTTGAGCCTCTCAAGGAACAGAATAACCAATTAAATTATTATAATAAACATCAGAGCATGCTGCTTTTAGATTACTTGAATATTGAACTTGTAAAAAGGGAACGCCTTGTTTATGAAAATAATTCCTTTGTTCTTCTTGTGCCCTTCTGGGCAGCATGGCCATTTGAAACCATAATAATTCCTAAGCGGAGTATTCAGGATATTACCCAATTTACTGAAGGAGAAATCGAACAATTTGCTGATATATTAAAAGTAATAACGGTTAAGTATGATAATATTTTTAATATTTCATTCCCTTATTCTGCAGGGATTCACCAGGCTCCGACTGATGGCGGAGAGCATAAAGAATGGCAGCTGCATATGCATTTTTATCCGCCCTTGTTGAGGTCAGCATCAATAAAAAAATTTATGGTCGGATATGAGATGTTTGCCAATCCCCAAAGAGATATTACTCCCGAAAAGATTGCCGAAATATTGATAAATGTACCGAATGAACATTACAACCTTGGGTAAGCGTTGAATTTTAAATTCTTTAAAATGATGGAGTATCAACAATGAAAATTAAGTCACTCATCTTTTTGGCACTAATAGTCTTTGCAAATTCATATGGTCAAAAATTTGATAAACTCGCGTTGACTCCTCCTATGGGGTGGAATAGTTGGAACCGTTTCGCTTGCGATATTAATGAACAATTGATCAGGGAAATAGCCGATACAATAGTATCATCCGGAATGAAAAGTGCAGGTTATCTTTATATTAATATTGATGACTGCTGGCATGGTAAAAGAGATAGTCTGGGTTTTATTCATCCTGATCCTGAAAGATTTCCTTCCGGAATAAAAGCTCTTGCTGATTATGTCCATTCAAAAGGCCTAAAATTGGGAATTTATTCTTGTGCTGGTGAACAAACCTGTGGTGGACGCCCTGGCAGCAGAGGACATGAATACCAGGATGCCTTAACCTATGCTAAATGGGGTATTGATTATCTGAAGTATGATTGGTGTAACTGCGATGGCCTGAATGCGGAAGGAGCTTATACTACAATGCGGGATGCTCTCTACGCCGCGGATCGTCCAGTTGTTTTTAGTCTGTGTGAGTGGGGTAATAATAAACCCTGGCTTTGGGGCCCCGCAATAGGTCACCTCTGGCGTACTACAGGTGATATTTATAATTGTTTTGATTGTATAAAAGACCATGGAACATGGAAATCATGGGGAGTGACATATATTCTCGATATGCAGGATAGCCTTAGAAAATATGCCGGCCCTGGTCATTGGAATGATCCCGATATGCTCGAGGTAGGCAATGGCATGTCTGTAAATGAAGACCGCGCTCATTTTTCTATGTGGTGTATGCTGGATGCTCCATTAATTGCCGGAAATGATATTAGAAATATGTCAAAAGAAACCAAGGAAATATTAACTAATAAAGAAGTATTGGCAGTTGATCAGGATTCTTTGGGGATTCAGTGCTTTAAATACAACAGCAATAATAATGTCGAGACTTGGTTTAAACCACTTGCTAACGGTGACTGGGTAATGTGTGTTTTAAACCGAAGTAATACCATGCAAAAATTTTCTTTCAACTGGAAGAATGAAAAAGTTTTCGATAAAGTTTTTTTGAACGAAACTAATTTTGCCAAGATAACCTACAAACTTCGTAACCTCTGGACTAAAGAAGATTCAGGTACTACAAAACATAGTTTTACTGCTAATATTCCGGCGCATGACGTTGTAATGCTAAGACTTATAAAGTTATAATATGAAAAGGTGTTTTTTTTATTCAGAAGAATTATTAATGGATATTACAATGAAATATAAAATTCTATTATTTGGACTGCTTCTTGTCTTTTCCAATTCGGTTTTTTCCCAGCCAAACCGGATAACATATAACAAACAGCAGTTATTTCTGAGCGGCGCTAATTTAGCCTGGATAAATTTTGCAGGAGACATTGGACCTGTAGTTACTGATTTTAATTCTTTTGCAGATATTATGCTGCAGATGCATGACCATGGCGGAAATGTCTTGCGTTGGTGGCTGCACACAAATGGAACTGTTACTCCTGCATTTAATAGCTCAAATTTTGTTACGGGTCCCGGAAGCGGTACTATTTCAGAATTAAAACAGGTTCTCGATTTAGCGTGGCAGAGAGAAATAGGCATTAATCTTAGCCTCTGGTCGTTTGACATGTTGCGTTCTTCCAATTCAACAACTGTACTTAACAGAAACAGATTAATGCTTACAGATACTGCTTACACAAATGCTTATATTAATAACTGTTTAATTCCGATGATCGATTCCTTACGTGGCCATCCGGCTATTGTTGACTGGGAAATATTTAATGAAGCAGAAGGGATGAGTAATGAATTTGGATGGACTGGCATTGACCATGTCGCTATGTCGGATATTCAGAGATTTGTTAATCTCTGCTCGGGTGCTATTCACAGAAGCGATCCTACAGCCAAGGTAACTACTGGAGTGTGGAGTTTTCAGGCTCTTACTGATATTACAACTCTTAGCAGGAAAGAAAATCTTAATCCATTATCTGCCTCACAAAAAAGTGAATTGGAAACTTTCTTTTTTCAAAAATATAGACTATCCCTTTCGGCTGATGAAATTACTAATTACTTGCAAAAAATTGCAGGAACACAAAATTTCAATTACTACTCTGATTTGCGCCTCATAAATGCCGGCGGTGATCCGGATGGCATTCTTGATTTCTATTCTGTCCATTATTATGTCGCCTTGGGGAGTCAATTTTCCCCATTTATTAATACTGCATCTCATTGGAATTTAAGCAAGCCAATTGTTATTGCTGAGTTTGCAATGCAAACAAACGATGGAGTTACCCAGGACCAGCTATTTAATCGGATTTATCAGACAGGTTATGCGGGGGCCTTACCATGGTCATGGACCGATCCAACTTTTTCTTCCCAGGCAAATATGCTTGCCGGTATGCAGTTTATGTGGAATAATTACCGCAAGGATGTGGATGTTTTGGGGATCGGGGGTGACTGGCCTCTTATTTCAATAATAAGTCCAGATACTAATGCAGTATTTCCGGACAGTGCTGCGGTACCTATTTTAACTACGGCGGTTGACAGTGATGGATATGTTGCAAAAGTTGAGTTCTTTGCGAATGATTCATTAATAGGCGTTAAAGATTCAGTGCCTTTTTCTTTTACATGGTCTAATATTCCTCCAAATCATTACTTGCTGACCGCCATTGCAATTGACAATCAGGGTCATCAACGCACATCTAACATAGTGCCGATTACCGTAGGTATTCCTCCAATGAAAAGATTTGAAGCAGAGAATGCAATCAGGCAGGGGAATATGTCTGTCAAAAGTGACCCGACAGCCAGCGGCGGTGCTTACTTAGATATTCCGACGCAAAGCGGAACGGTTACATGGAATATTTCAGGTGTAACGGCTGCCGGTAATTATCCGATAAAGTTTGGATATAAACTCCCCTATGCAACACCGAAGCAGCAATATCTAAATGTCAACGGAGTGCGGGTTGACACACTTGCTTTTACTGGCAATACTTCCACTTGGGGAGAACTTGCTGCAAATATTAACTTATTACAGGGGAATAATGTAATACAGATGGAACTATTTTGGGGTTGGATGTATTTGGATTATCTTGCAGTTCCCGCATCTATATTGACAGCTGTAGAAGGATCAAAGCAAATTCCTTTTAGCTTTTCACTTGAGCAAAATTATCCCAACCCTTTTAATCCGATAACAACTATAAGATATTCTATTGCAAACTCAGGGTTAGTAAAACTATTTGTTTATGATATACTTGGAAGAGAGATTGCGGGTCTCGTCAATCAGCAGCAGCAGGGAGGCTTCCATGATGTATCATTTAATGCCGGTTCATTTGCAAGCGGCGTATACTTCTATCGGCTTGAGGCTGGAAACCAGACGGAAATAAAAAAAATGATTGTTCTCAAATAAAAAAATGATAATACAAAATAGGGGAATTGTTTTTTCAGGGAAATAACCAAATTGTAAATAATACAATAGGATGTCATATGGAAAAAGTGTCCATCAGTATTCTTCTTTTGATTTTTTTCTTCTTTATAATTCCTATTCAAATGTATGCCTGCGAAAAACAACCGGATGGGGTGTTATTTGAAATAAAAAAGAAAAACAATGAAGATCCCAAATGGGTGAAAATTCAGGTTTGCGCAGATAATATCATACGCGTTATCGCCACACCGGCGGATACTTTTTCAACACGGAAAAGCCTTATGGTCTCACATGATGACTGGTCAAAAACTGAATGGAGTGTGAAGGAAGCTGGCAATGATGTTGAGATTATAACATCACGTGTAACGGTTAAAGTTAATCAGGAAAACGGTGTTGTGGCATTTTATGACCAGCAGGGGAAGCAGTTACTGCAGGAAAAAAAGCAGGGTGGTAAAATTATTACTTCGGCTGTAGTTCTGGGAGAAAAGACCTACCATATTCAACAATTGTTCGAATCGCCTGCCGATGAAGCCTTTTACGGTCTGGGAGCCCATCAGAATGGGGTAATGAATTATAAAGGACATGATATAGATTTGTGGCAATATAATATTGTGGCTGTGAATCCATTTCTTATTTCGAGTAATAATTACGGCATATTATGGGATAACAATTCAAAGACTAAATTTGGAGATATCCGGGAGTATGAATCTATTTCCGGTTTACTCCTATACGGTAAAGACGGCCGGAAAGGTGGGCTTACTGCTGAATATTTTATTGACAAGAATTTTGATTCGCTTTATGTCTCAAGACTTGAACCGCGTATTGAATATGAATTCATGGATAAAACTGACACATTTCCAACAGGGTTTGCTGAAAAAGTAGCAGCAGTACGTTGGTTAGGTGAAATTGAATGCAAAGAACCCGGTCTTCATAAAATTCAGCTTTTTAGTTCTGGTTATATAAAGATGTGGATCGACGGGAATTTGATAGTTGATGCCTGGCGCCAAAATTGGCTCCCCTGGACGCATAACTTTAATCTTGAAATGGTACCAGGCAAACGTCACTCAATTAAAATTGAATGGATACATACTGGCGGTTATATTGGGCTGAAATACCTAACACCCGAAAAGGGAACAAATCCAGAGGATCTTTCTCTTTATTCTGATGTCGCAGACCAGATTGATTATTATTTTATTCAGGGCAAAAATATTGATGATGTAATCGGCGGATACAGAACCATCACAGGCACCGCACCCATGATGCCGAAATGGGCAATGGGTTTTTGGCAGTGCCGTGAACGCTACAAAACTCAAGATGAGCTTCTGGATGTTGTTAAGGAATTCAGGAAGAGGCATATCCCTTTAGATAATATTGTTCAGGACTGGTTTTACTGGCCTGAAGATAAGTGGGGGGATCATGATTTTGATAAAACACGATATCCTGATCCTGAAGGTATGGTGAATCAACTACACAATATTCTTAATACACATATCATGATTTCTGTATGGCCGAAATTTTATGTGGGTACAAAAAATTATGATGAGATGAAGAAAAGAGGCTTTCTTTATATGCGAAATGTAGAAAAACAACAAAGAGACTGGGTAGGCCCGGGATATGTTTCAACATTTTACGATCCATATAGTGAGCCGGCCAGAGAACTTTACTGGGCGCAGATTAATAATAAGCTTTTCACGAAAGGGTTTGATGCCTGGTGGCTCGATTGTACCGAACCGGATCTTCAATCGGGTCTTTCGCCAGATGAGATTTTGTTACGAATCGGGCCAACAGCTTTGGGCACTTCTGCACGTTACTTGAACACCTATTCTCTGGTAAATTCACAGGCTGTCTATGAAGGTCAAAGGAAAACAAATCCGGATAAACGGGTGTTTATTCTTACCCGATCAGCCTTTGCCGGACAGCAGCGTTATGCAACTGCAACCTGGAGTGGTGATATTGCTACAAGATGGGAAGACCTGAAAAATCAGATACCGGCCGGCTTAAATTTCTGTCTCGCCGGTATACCATACTGGACAACTGATATTGGCGGGTTTGGTACTGAGCCCCGCTTCGAAAATCCAAATGAGGTTGATCTCGAGGAATGGCGCGAATTCCAAACCAGGTGGTTCCAATATGGTACTTTCTGCCCATTATTCCGCGTACACGGCGAGTTTCCGTTCAGGGAAATGTTTAATATTGCCCCTGAAGGACATCCCGCTTATGAATCTATGGTGGCATACGATAAACTGCGTTACCGTCTGATGCCGTATATTTATTCACTCACGGGATCCGTAACAAAAGAAAATTATACTATTATGCGTGCCCTTGTAATGGACTTTGGTAATGATAAGAAGGTGTTGAATATTGCCGATCAGTTTATGTTCGGTCCTTCAATTCTTGTAAGTCCGGTTTCTGATTACAAAGCAAGAAAACGCTCGGTTTATTTGCCTGAAGGTTGCGGTTGGTATTCATTGAAAGATGGAACATATTTAAAAGGCGGACAGTTAATTGAAGCTGCGGCTCCTTATTCGGATATACCATTATATGTTAAAGAAGGGTCCATTTTACTTTGCGGCCCCGCTATTGAATACACTACGCAGAAACCGGCTGATACAATCAGGGCTTTTGTATATACCGGGAGTGATGGTTCATTTACACTTTACGAAGATGAAAATATTAACTATAATTATGAAAATGGGAAATATGCTTTAATACCATTTCGTTACAACGAGAAAGAAAAAACGCTTACAATTGAAGCCAGAAGCGGAGAATTTGAGGGGATGCTTCGTGAAAGAGTATTGGAAATAGTATGGATAAGTAAAGAAAATCCGTCTGGTTTGGATTTCGAAAAGGTTCCTGCTGAAATTGTTAAGTATAGTGGAACTCAACAAACCGTTAGAATGAAATGATTCCCTGAATTTTGTAATACAATTAATCTAAAGGAATTGGTCGATGAAATTATTACTTATTTGTTTTGTTATTATTATTTCAGAAATGTGTGTATCAACAGTAATTGCTCAAACTCAACTTAAATATAGACAGAAACAAAATTTCTGCTCTGATTGGAAGTTTTATCTTGGTAACGTGAAGGGGGGAGAGTCAACGGATTTTAATGATGCCTCATGGCGCAAATTGAATTTACCCCACGACTGGAGTATTGAGGGATCATTCAGTAAAGATAACCCCGCAACTCCGGGTGGAGGCGCTTTACCAGGCGGTATAGGGTGGTACAGGAAATCATTCCAGGTACCACAATCAGAAAACATCAAACGATTCTATATTGAATTTGATGGCGTTTATCGTAATAGCGAGGTCTGGATAAACGGCCATTATTTAGGTAAACGTCCTTATGGTTATAGTTCATTCAGATATGAGCTTACTCCTTATCTTACGTTTGATAATCATATTAATGTAATTGCAGTGAAAGTAGATAATTCAAAACAACCAAATTCACGCTGGTATTCCGGTTCTGGCATTTATCGGAATGTATGGTTACTTTCAACAAGTAAAATTGCAATCGCGCATTGGGGAACCTATGTTACTTCCTCTGAGGTAAATGACCAATCTGCAAAAGTTATTATTCGTACTAAAATTGAGAATGGATACTCTTCAGCTCAAAATATAAAAGTAAGCACCGTTCTTCTGGATGCCTCCGGGAAAACAGTCGGAACTATGGAATCATCACACCAGGTTGCCCCTTTGAAAACTGATGAAGTAACACAGGAGGTTTTGATAAAAAATCCATCATTATGGTCAATCGAAAATCCCCATTTATACCGGGTGGTTTCTAAGCTTAAAGTTAATGGTAAAGTTGTGGACGATTATGTTACAACAACAGGTATCCGTTCGTTCACTTTTGATGTTGATAATGGTTTTATTCTTAATGGTAAACAAATAAAAATAAATGGCGTTTGCAACCATCATGATCTGGGGTGTCTTGGCTCGGCTGTAAACACAAGTGCTTTGAAAAGACAATTGACTCTCATGAAAGATATGGGAGTCAATGGAATTCGTACTTCACATAACCCGCCTGCTCCGGAACTGCTCGATTTGTGCGACCAAATGGGTATTCTTGTTATGGATGAAGCTTTTGATATGTGGGCTAAAAAGAAAACAGAATTTGATTATTCACTTGATTGGGATTCCTGGCATAAAAGAGACTTAGAAGATATGGTCCTCCGCGACCGGAATCATCCATGCATTTTCATTTGGAGTATTGGCAACGAAGTAATGGAACAGAATTATAAACAGGATAGTTCGGGTGCAACCATTGCACGGGAACTTGCTGGGATAATTCGAAATCTTGATTTGACCAGGCCTATTACTTCTGCTTGTAATGTTGCTGATTCTCTTAACCCAATCATTCGTTCTGGCGCACTAGATCTGATTGGATATAATTATGGTATTTATAAATATCCGTCGATAAAGGCAACCTATCCAGGCAAAACATTTATTGCTACTGAAACTGTATCCTCTTTGGCAACACGCGGGCACTACGATATGCCTTCAGATAGTATAAGGCGCTGGCCTATCCTCGGTGATAATCCGGCCCCATACGGAAATCTTGACAATTCGTGCTCTGCTTACGATAACTGTAGCACTCCATGGGGGTCAACCCAGGAAGAAACCTGGAAGATTGTAAAAAAATATGACTTCATTTCGGGGCAATTTATCTGGACCGGTATGGACTATCTTGGCGAACCAACGCCATATTCATGGCCATCAAGAAGTTCGTATTTTGGTATTGTCGATTTAGCCGGATTCCCGAAAGATGTTTATTATATGTATAAGAGTGAATGGACAAATATACCCGTTCTTCACGTCTTCCCCCATTGGAACTGGAAACCTGGAGAAATAAGGGATGTATGGGCTTATACAAATTGTGAAGAAGTCGAGTTGTTCTTAAATGGTGTTTCGCTTGGAACTAAAAAGAAATCTGGTGACGATTTGCATCTATTATGGCGTATTCCCTTTTCACCTGGTGAATTGAAAGCCATTGCAAGAAACTCCGGCAAAGAAGTTCTTACCCAAATAATTAAAACAGCCGGCGAACCGGCAAAACTTATTTTAGAAACTGAAAAAACGGAAGTAAAAGCTGACCATAAAGAATTATTTTTTATTACGGCCAAAGTTGTGGATAAGGATGGCGTAATGGTACCAACGGCTGATAATCTTATTAATTTTGAAATTTCTGGTAATGCAAATATTGTAGGTACTGATAATGGATGTCAGACCGATTTGGAAGTTTTCATTTCCGCTAAACGGAAAGCTTTTAATGGTAAATGTCTTGCAATAATAAAAGCAGGAGATTCACCGGGTGAAGTTGTTATAACTGCAGTCTCGGATAATCTTCAGGATGCTTTGCTGAAACTGCAAATAGTTAAATAGTTTTTAATGATTGTTATCTTCACCTATTAAATAACTATTGCCTGCATTCATTTAACTAATGCCGGAAGTTCAGTTCAACACAACTTTTGCTGTCTTATTAATATTATTAGAAGCTGAACCAACCATTATGGTATATTCACCCGGCTCGGCATTCCAATCATTTTTATTTATATCCCAAAAAGAAAAATCCTTTGGAGTAAGAGTTATTTGCACGGTTTTACTTTCACCCGGATTAAGGAATATTTTCCGGAATCCTTTCAATTCTTTCACCGGACGCTCGACCGACGATTTTTTATCATGGACATATAACTGGGCGATTTCAGCCCCGGCAACACGGCCTGTATTTTTAACGGTAATCTCAACGGTTAAGTTCTCTCCCTTATCAATCTTTGCAGAAGACAGCTTTAAATCGCCGAAAGCGAATTTTGTATAAGAAAGTCCAAAACCAAAAGGATACAAGGGAAGTATCTTCTTTGTTTCGTACCAACGGTAACCGATGAACACACCTTCTTTGTATTTAAGGTTGTTTATGGGAAAGGTCATATCCCAGTCGCCATCCCAACCAACGTAAGTTTTAGCACCGGCAGGGATGTAAGGGTAACCGGGGGAATCTTCAAATTTCTTCTCGATAGTTATCGGCAGTTTGCCGGATGGATTAGTCTTTCCGGATAGTATTTCCGCAACAGCAGTGTAACCGTTTTGCCCGGCATACCAACAGTATATAATAGCAGCTGCTTTAGTATTCCAATCTGTCATTTTAATTCCGCCGCCCGTGTTAACTAATACTACAGTATTTTTGTTCAGTTTGGTAGTATGGAGGATAAGTTTTTCTTTTTCTGCCGGTAGTGAGAATGATTTATCCCAGCCTTCGCTATCATCTGTGCCAATACTAAGCAGGACAATATCCGCGTTTTTAATCTCTTCATCGGAGGGTTGCTTCTTATACGAAACAGAACCAGGAAATTCTGTTTTCAGCGCATCAACCAGGGTTACGTTGTTATAACCTAAAACTTCTGCTGATCCTAACCCGCGTGCAATCTTCTCTGCATAGTCTCCTGTCAATAAAATATTCTTCTTTGATTTTGGATCAATCGGCAAAATATTATTTTCGTTCCGCAAAAGCACAATTGCTTCCCTTGCGGTTTGAAGTGCTAGTTTTTCATGTTCTGTATAGTTCTCTAAGTATTTTTCGTCTTTCACGGGCCGGTCATATAATCCCATTGAAATACAGGCTCTGATAATATTCTTTGCCATGCGATTAATATCCTCTTCAGATACTTTCCCCTCCTTTAATAATTTGGGTGCTGAATCAATAACAAAAATGTCTCCGAGTGTATTAAATACCGCATTATTGTCTGCTCTCTTTCCGGGCATTTCCAGGTCAAGACCTGACTTCATAGTTTTCACCGGATCCCAGGTTGACCACCAATCTGACATGATTAAACCCCTGAAGCCAAGGTCTCCGCGAAGTAATTTACCAATCACATATTGGCTCTGAGCAGAATATTCTCCGTTGACCATGTTATATGAAGTCATTACAGCCATCGCGCCTGCGTCAACACCTGCCTTGAAAGAGGGTAAATATATTTCATGCAGCGCACGTTCGTTAACTATAACATTGGTCCTTCTCCGGTGAAATTCGTCATTATTGCAGAGGAAATGTTTTAGTGTGGCAATAGTTCCAGTGCTCTGCAAACCGGCCACATAGTTTTCAACCATACGCGAGGCCAAAAACGGATCTTCTCCAAAGTACTCAAAATTTCTGCCATTTTGTGAAATACGATAAATATTCATACCAGGTCCAAGCAAAACTGCAATATCACCCGCACGGCATTCTTCTCCAATAGCCTCTGCGTATTTCCATGCAAGTTCGGGATTCCAGGTTGCTGTTAAAGCAATGGGGCAGGGGAATGCGGTAGATTTTTGTATCTGTTCTGAAAGGTCTTTTCGTATGTGAACTCCCTGAGTTGCATCGGAAAAGTACAACTGCGGCATACCGTATTGAGGGTAGCCTTTAATGAAGAACATATTGTATCCTCCGACCAGGTGTATTTTTTCATCCGTCGAAAGTTTTACCAGGATAGTATCCGCTCGCTTGCCGGCATCCTTAAAACTTACTGGAGGGATAAAGGGATTGAAATGATATGCTTCTTGTGGGAACATTTTAACTATTAAGTAAATCAGAAACAGTGGCAGCAATATTATTATCTTCATATATAAACGTCCTTTTATAAAAAACAATTTTATTGTTAAGGTTATCAGCCATATGATTTTTCAAACCGTTTGATCATATCATCCATCATGTCGTTGGTTTCCTTTAATATTATTTGCCGTCTCTTGTCGGCTTCGAACCACTCCAATGTCCGTTTAATTCCTTGTGCAAAAGGAATGTCGGCCCTATAACCGGGTACAAGCTTTTTGATTTTGCTGTTATCAAAAATAACACTTACCGATTTATCTCCGGTAAGAGAACCCAGTAATTCATGATCATAATATGCCAGAAGATCAGAAGGAATATGAACTGTTTTAGCCTCGGCTCCTGCTGCTTCCGCAAGGGAATTATGTATTTGGTCCCAGGTTAATATTTCATCTGAAGTAATATGAAAAGCCTCACCAATAGCTAATTGATTCCCTACTAATCCTATAAACCCTTTCGCAAAATCTTCCGCATGCGTTATCGTCCACAAGGAAGACCCATCCCCATGCACTATAATTTTTTCCCCCTTACGAATCCTGTCTACAATTGTAAATTCTGTCCACCCGCCTATAGGAACCGGTATTACCGTGTCATAAGTAAGCGATGGGCGCACTACTGTAAACGGAAAGCCAATCTCATCATGATATTTAATTAGTAGCGATTCGCATGCTATCTTGTCACGCGAATATTGCCAAAATGGATTTTCTAAAGGAGTAGTTTCCGTAATAAATGGATTCATTAATGGTTTTTGATAAGCCGATGCGGAACTTATAAAAATGTACTGATATGTTTTGCCTTGGAACATCTCATAATCACGTTTTATGTCAGCAGGGGTATAAGCAATCCAGTTTACTGCTACATCCCATTTGTGGTTTTGCAAAACCGTCGACATTTCAGCCCGATTTGAAATATCCGCTCTAATTGTCTTTACCCCCTTAAGGTTTACTTCTCTGGTTCCCCGGTTAAGTACATATAAGTCAATTCCCATTTCAAGTGCAAGCATACTTACTCTTGTACTTATATTTCCGGTTCCTCCTATAAAAAGTACTTTCACAATTTTATTTCCTTTATACTTTGTTCTCTACTAAACCGTTTTTGGTCAGCCATGTATAACTTGATTGCAGCCCTTCGAATATATCACCGGCGTATTCATCAAACTCTACTATCATCCACTGAGTATTTTTTTTGCCCGCTTCGGCAATAGCTATAAAATCCATAGAACCTTTCCCTACAGGTACTTGTTCATATGCTTTGTCTCCTTTGACCCCAGGACCATCTTTAATGTGCAATAAAGGCGCACGGCTTCCGAAATCCCGGACTACCTTTGAAGGTGTCATGCCCCCGGCTTTTATCCAGTAAGTGTCTAATTCAAAGAATATGCTTTTATCAAGATGTTCTAGCAGATAATAAAATGGGTAGATATTATCCACTAATTCAAATTCCCACCAATGATTGTGAAGCCCGAATTTCAGCCCTTTAGTCTTCAGGAATGCAGCAACTTCGTTGTATGTGGTTGCTGTTTTTTCAATAGCATCTTTGTCTTTATATTTTTCTCCCTGCGGCCATCCCGCGTAAACAACCCTTTTGCTTCCATACGAGTCGGCCAACTCTAAGATATGCTCACGCTGATCGCCTACTGGAAGTTCCGTATGCATTGAAAAAACTTCAAGCCGGTTCTTTTTGAACACTTCCGCAGCATGTTTTAAGTCAATATTCTGGGGTAAAGCATAAGTTTCAACTCCCTGGTAACCCATTTCGGCAATTTTCTGAATGGTTACTTCAAAATCTTTTTCTATCTGCTTACGTACCGAATACAACTGAAAACCAATTTTGGGCTTCGGCGTTTTCTGTTTCGCTATTGCGAACCCCGGCATTGATAGAGCCGCAGCTCCAATACCCACCAGGTTTATAAATGATTTCCGCGACATATTTTTACCATTCAATTGTTTCTCCTTTCTGTTATTTGTTATTTCTGTTTGTTGTCTTTTTCGGAGCAACAAGTCTGTAGCTTACAAATGCAAATTTCTTGCTGTCGGGTGACCAGGAGTGCACATTCATTGTGCCTTGTCCGCCGAAAAGAGATATTATTGTTTTTACTTCACCACCATTTATGGGCATCATCCTTACCACTATATCCTTATTCGCCGGATGTCCCTCAACGCTTTTATCATACGAAACAAAAACCAGATTTTGATTATCTGGCGAAGGATGTGCGAACCAGTCGCCGAACTGATCATTGGGAGTAATTTGTGTTTGTTCTGAGCCGTCGCTCAACATCCGCCATATCTTCATTTGTCCTGTGCGGATGGAATTAAAATAAATAAACTTGCCGTCAGGGGAATATTCCGGACCATCATCTAGACTGGGGGAATTTGTAAGACGCTTTTCTTCACCGCCGGTAACCGGAATTGTATAGACATCAAACTCCCCATCCCTTTCTGCGCAATATGTAAGAGTTTTACCGTCAGGAGACCATCCGTGCCAGTATGAAGGCCCATTGAGCGTAACCTGTCGGGGTTCACCGCCCGCAATAGGCAATACGTAAATATATGATTTCCCGTCTTTCCCATGATTGCTTATAACCAATTGTTTGCCATCGCTTGAAATGCCATGGTCATTGTTACATGTTGATGCAAACCCGGTTTTTATCTCTTCAGGCTTTCCACCCAATACCGGAAGTTTGTAAATTTTGCCTTTGCTATTAAAGAGGAAATATTTCCCGTCTCGGCTCCAGTTTGGAGCTTCAAAATGTTCTTGTACTTTACGGATTACAGTTCGGATTCCTGTCTCTGTGTCATAAGTTTCAAGTGTACTCTCCACTATTCTTTCCTTTTCTTCGCAATTGCCAGTTAGAGTATACTTAACATTAGAAAACACTGCAGTTTCTTTTACAGTTGAATCATGGGAACAAACCACTAATCCCGAAAATACCTTATTCCCAAGATTAACGGAGATTGTTGCGGCGGTGTGCAAAACCCCCGATTTATCAGAAACATAAAGTGTAAACTGATTTGAAGTTCTTTCAAGAATTATTCTGGCTGGCGCTTTAATAGGTGAGCGTACTTCTAGTGTGTTTTGCCCCTTTGCAGTTCGGTATTGAATGGATATAAGGCCATCACCATGTATCACTGCATCAACATAGGCATCGTTAGAAGTTAATCCCTCGCGAATCATTAACCCTGCTTTCCGGTGTGGATTTTTTCCTTTGCCTATCCAATTTATATCTGTTGCAAGTTGAACATCACCTTCATGGGAATTATATAAGAAATGGAATGCGTCTTTATCTGCCCAGATATTCTCACCGCTGCCGGTAATAGATATAGTGTTCTTCTTATAAATTACTGATCCAGGAATATTAACCGTTCCGATATCAGCGTTACCCGCAAATTTCGGAACTTCTGCATGTGTAATATCTGTTACAAGTACTGCTGCAAATGCAGTAATTATCCCCGCTCCAATAATAGATGAAATGTACTGATGAATACTCATTTCAAGTAGGCCCATTTTTTACGAGTCTCCTATAATAATATTATTAAAATAATTAATCATTATGTATGCCAGCAGGAAAAAAAAAGCCCTGTTATGACAAAGAATTTATATCAGTCAAAATGTTCTGATATTTGGTGATTTTTCAACATTTTTCTTTGCCGGTGTACTGGTTTCAGTATAATTCCCAATGTAACCTAAGTAACAAGGTTTATTTAATTATCATTATGATAAAGTATTCAAGAATTTGTAATTCCTTGTCTGCAAATATTTCCAATATTTCACCCTAGGGTTTGATTACTGATGTAAATGAGAGAAACATTTATATTCTTGAAGGGAAATGGCAGGTGCTTATTGACCTGTCTAATAATGGATTCTATGATTATAGATTAACCCCGGATAATAACGGTTATTTCATCAACACTATCTTTTTTGTACTAATAAAATCCTGTATGCCGTCATACGAATTGGCTTTGAAAGAATAAAAATAAATTCCGCTTACAACCTCCTTACCATTATCATCTCTACCGTCCCAGGAAACATTAAACGTCCCGGCAGTCATTTTTTGATTTTGAAGGGTTTTAATTCTTCTCCCCAAAATATCGTAAATAATAAATGAAACAGTGGATTCTTTTGGTAGAACATATTTAAAGGTGGTATAACCATTGAACGGATTTGGATAATTCTGTTCAAGCTTATAATTAATTATAGAGGTACTATTGTCTCTGTTACCAGATAAATTACCATACTTCTCTATTCCGAACCATAGAGTTTTTGTAATATTCTGATCAATAATTAAATTAAAAACACCGGGTTGGAAAGGGTAAATTGCAGTATAATCGAGTAGGTTTTCTTTCCCTTTGCTATCAAGCGGATATAAGTAAATTGAATCGGCCATTATATCTAAATTGAGAATTACTGACAATGGGGAAATCTGTGTGGGAGCAGAACCCCATTTATCATGGATGCTTGTAGTCCCGTCCCATATCATATTTGAATTCTGTATCTTGGAAGATATTGTAATAAGTGAAGTAATTGCCTGCGGTAGGGAATCACCATTTAAAGATACCCAGGTTACAACACCAAAATCATTTCCTGATACAACTGTAAGATTACCGGCTTTGATATTTCCATTGGTATTAAAAAAACCTGCGGCTGCACAAAAATTCTTTGCCCCAACTGTAAGTATCCCGTTTGTATTAAATAAAATTTCACCAGTATCAGTCTTGTAAATACCAGATGTATATTGAGGGAAAGTTGAAAAATCAGTTGTGGAAAGAGCATCGTAAGATTCTGTCCTGATAGAATGGACTAATGCGGCTTTTGGATCAAACAGGTTTAATCCATTCCATGCCCCTTTATCCTTTTTAGGCAGAAGCAGTACATCATCTTTTTTGTAGTTAAGCAGTATAGGTTGAACAGATCCTGTGATAAAATGGTTCCTGAATGCAAAGGAACAGGAGGGGACCAATGTCAGCATGGCATTATTCCTGTTTATACTGAAGTAACTACTGATAAAATCATCCTCCCAGGAAGTGCCGGAATTATAATCAAAAAACATTAATGCATCGGCGCTATGGAATGAAGAATAAGCTGAGATAAATAAAAGTGCCTCTGTCTGAAAACGGTTTGGGAAAGGATGATTATATTCGCTTATAGTATATGGTTTACCTTTAAACGCAGTTCCGGAAAATAATCCCGCAATAGTACCTCCTGCTGTATCTTTCAACATTGATGTATTATTAATATACCAATCCGTAGTTGACCAGGGTATACCAGGAAAAGAAGGATGGTCCCAATATGCATGGTTATCTGTATAATCAAGCTTTGATTGTACAATCATGTCACCAGGGCCAACATTCCAGTTCGTCCCAACTATCGGGATTTTTACACCAAGAGTACCCTTTAGGAAACTCTTCATACAAGAAAAGAAACTATCCTGGAGAGCGGTATAAAATTGTGCAATATCCTTTACCCGCTGATCAGTATAACTTATGCAGTCAGAAAAATCTATTCTTTTTATATTCCTGCTTTCAAGAGATTCTCCTGCAAGCAGACCTTCTGTGCCTGAATTGGTAAGTTTAATATCATCGAGCCAGTAATTGCCCTTACTGGCAAATTCAAAAGTAAGTCTTCCATATCCGGAATTATTTTCTGTTGGATTTACAAATATGGAATACTTATTCCATTGAACTGATAATTGAATGTCCTTTCCGCCATAGTAGGTATATGGGTCATTGTCCCGCATAAGTGCAACTGAGATATTTCTCACCGAATCAGATTTAGCCATGAATTCAATATTATAAACTGTATCCTTACTCAGATTTAGTGAGGTCTGCTTGAACTGTAAATGCCAGTTAGTACCGGTACCGTTTGTAACGCTGATTTTTGCTGAGGCTGTCCCGGAATAATATGTGGTTAAATCTTTTGAATAAGTTCCCCTTGCTCCATTATGCTGTTCCATACTCCAGTTTGTAATTGAAGGTGATTCAAACCCGCCATTAACTATTTGGTTATTTGTTCCGGATGATTGAGCACCCTGGTTCCATGCTGAAGCTAACGCAGGTGTTGTTCCATATTTTAATATCAGGAAATTATTCCATAAGCTGTCAAGCATTTTATAATGTCTTAATGTTAGCCATCCGCCATCTGCAAAAAGTTTTAACTCATTATCTCTCCATATTCTGTAAAGGGAATTTTCATTTACTATTTCAACCATGGCCATTACAGGATCATTCACTAGTGCTAACCCTGTATATGGATTTACATGTGTTAACAACTGGCCCGCATATTCCTGCTGAAGGGCTATCAGTGTCGGATCAAATAATGTTACCCCCTTAGCCATCTCCACAAGTGAATCGGCATAAGGGACTCCATCTGAAGTCGTAAATTGACGTGATACATTCAAATTAATATCTGCAAAAATTCCATTTGCTTTAAGATTAGAAATCATAAATTCAAACTCATCTTGAGTAACTGGGTTTAAGTGTCGGGTATCAGATCCGTATTCAAAAATACTTTCATTCCCCCAGGGATTATCCATATGATGGAAACGCACAAGATTAAATCCTAACTTTCGCATCCTTCCCGCAATAAACCATGCTTTGTTTTTGTCGGGAAAAGCACTCCCTGCTACAAGATTTGTTCCCCAAAACCTGATTGGACTCCCATTATAAATAAAATTTCCGCCATTATTTATTTCTATAAATTTATCATTCGTTATTGTTTGTTTTATAAACGTCGGCAGAAATCTTGAAGATGAGGTATCCTCATAGGGAAGATAAAAATTAAACCCCCCGCTGAAATTCTGCGCCAATCCGCATATTGTTAATATCAAAAAGAAAAAAAATATTTTCATAAACAACTATTATTTTAAAGTAAATTTATACTATATATATTACTATGGACCACTGTGTCAATCAATTAATCTCATCTTCTTTCGATGTCAATGGAATGCTTTTCGTTCAGTGATTCCATTTTACCGGCGTTGTCTCTTAGAATAGATATTGTTGTTGAATCAGAATCATAAATGGAATTGAAACCCTGCGGCTCTTGTGGCGGGTCACCCACAAATTGATCGCCTGGTAACCATTTGTCATCCGGATGTTGTCCTCTTCCTTCACCGCCCCATGCCCAAAAGTTTGTCCCGGCGATTGGGGCGCCTGCTGCAGAGCTGTCATAAATAAGGGTCAATATTTTTTTATAATATCTGTCTCGTGCGGATGTTAACGATGTAGGTTTGCAAAACTCGCTGTCACGTGGCAATCCAAATTCTTCCAGAACAATTGGCTTGTTTAATGAATCTGCAAAAGCAATGTGCTTATTGATATATTCAATCGCGTTGTTTTCAGTTTTTTGATAGGTGTTGCTGATATTTTTGGCGTCAAACCAACCCCAGTTTTTGGGCCAGAGATGAAAGGTCAGGTAATCGATTTCTTTTGAGCGGTGAGCAGTGAGATAAATTAAAGAATCCTCCAGGCTGCCGGCTAATCCCTCATTCCCGGTAGAAACGAGATGTCTCTTATCAATCGAATGAATATAATAGGCTGCGCTGGCGATCCATATATAATATTTTTCAAGCCATAATCTGTTTCTTCCCGGACGCGGCTCGTTGGCTAACTGCCAGGCCATAATTGTCGGGTCGTCACTATAAAGTATTCCGGAAATGGAATTCTTTCTGGTTACTATTTTTTTGACATGATCAAGGTATTGATTTTGAGCCTTCTGATTTCCGTAAAAAGTTGCCGAGTAATCCATAAAATTGCTGAAGTTATTGTTCGCGGGGTCAACACCGCCGCCGCCATTTGCCCAATCATTATATTGCGACATTCCGCCGGTCCACTCCCAATAGTTATTTAGAAATATAACGGCGTGCATGTTTCGTTTATTCATTTCAACAAGAAGGAAGTCTAGCCCCTTGAGAAGATTCTCATTATATACTCCTGGTCTTATTTGCATTGCCGGCCTCAGGGAGTTCGTTATATATGATTCCTCTGAAGCACCAAGAATCCGCAGATTTGTAATGCCTAATGATTTGAGCTTGTCAAGTTCACGTTTAAGTCGTTCACGGTCACCTGTTTTATCGGGTGAACCAAGATAACATCCGTACCAAAGATTAGTTCCCGTAAAGTAATATGGTACCCCTCCAATTTCGAAATGAGTGCCATTCACTTTTACGAATTCACGATTAGATTGAAGAAACAATGAAGAGCAGGAAGTAATAAGAAAAGCCAAAATTATGGAAGAAAGTGTGAGAAGATATTTATTCATAGATTAAACCTGCAGTTTTCAAAACATACTAATGGTGAAAAAATTAAGTTTTTGTTATGACAGAGGGTTTCTCGACTCTCTCTCACGTAAAATAAAATTCGATAACTTACTCAATAAGGAATTATTTTCTTATCCGATCTCAACTTCAACATAGTGATCCTTCTTAGCATCGGTTACAGGTATTTTATTTCCGTTCACCTGATTCCCATCTAACATTAATTTCTTAACTCCTTTGTTAATTTTGCCAGGGTTATTAACGGTAATATGATATGTTGAATTTCTGAATTTTCGGATTACAGAATATTTCTTCCAGTCGTCAGGTATACATGGATCAATAATTAATCCGTCATAATCCGGTCGTATACCAAGTATAAATTGTGATAGAGCAACAAATGACCATGCGGCTGTACCGGTTAACCAGGAATTCTTTCCTTCACCCGGGGTTGGAGCATCTGGTCCTGCGGTCATCTGACAATAAACATATGGCTCCGTTCTGTATATATCAATCTGGTCTTCTTTATCTGAAGGACATATGCTCTTATAATATTCCATTGCCTGGTTGCCGCGTCCCATTATTGTTTCGGCGATCTGGATCCATGTATTATTATGAGTGAATATTCCTGCATTCTCTTTATAACCAGGGGGATATGAACTTACTTCACCAAGGTTCACATAATATTTTGAATAAGCCGGCTGTTGTAAAATTATCCCGTTTGAAGTTGCAAGATACTTCTGAACGCTATCCAGAGCCTTTTTCGCAAAACCATTTTCCATTCCAACACCCCCCAGTATAGCCCAAGCCTGGCTTTCAATAAATATTTTTCCTTCTTCATTTTCCGATGATCCGATTTTCTTACTGAAAGCATCATAAGCCCTGAGGAACCAATTCCCATCCCAGCCGTAATTACAGATAACATTACGCATCTCCTCTGCATGTTTAGAGTAAACATTTATCAGTTCTGGTTTATCAATAAATTTGAGTAGTAAAGACATTTCTTCACAAACCTTGCAAAAAAGTCCTGCTATCATTACCGATTCAGCAACCTTATCATTTTCTATATGCCCGGCCAATTGAAAACTTTCACCCGGTGAAGTTGAAAAACAATTCAGGTTAAGACAGTCATTCCAATCTGCATGACCAATCAATGGTAAGCCATGTGGGCCACGGTGGTTCAGTGTATATTCAATAGACAAATACAAATGATCAAGCAGCGTTGTATCTGAATTTTCAATATCTGCGAATCCCGTTCTTTCATTTAGTATAGTATAATCTCCTGTTTCTTTTATATAAGCAGTGACTGATAAAATTAACCAGAGCGGATCATCATTAAATCCGCCTCCAATGTCCGAGTTCCCCTTTTTTGTTAACGGCTGATATTGATGGAAACATGTTCCGTCGGAAAGCTGGGTTGATGCCAAATCGATAATGCGCTGCCTTGCCCATGATGGAATCATATGAACAAAACCCAGAATGTCCTGGTTGCTGTCTCTATATCCCATCCCTCTTCCAATTCCCGATTCATATAAAGACGCTGACCGGGACATATTAAACGTTACCATACACTGATACTGGTTCCATATATTTGCCATTCTATTAATGTTTTTATCAGGAGTATCTGCATTGTAAGAAGAGAGAAGTGAATTCCAATATTCTTTGTGCTCTTCAAAAGCATTTAATACATTTGCCGTCTGAAGGTATTTTGATTTGACCTCTTCATATTCATCTTTTCTTATCTTACCATTGTCAAGGAATTTATTATCCTTAGGATTTTCTGCGTAGCCCAGAATAAAATTGACTGTTTTTGTTTCACCCGGCAAAATACTTAAATCAATTTGATGAACTCCGATGGGAAGCCAGCCGTATGCAATGCTGTTTTTACATGATCCATCCAATATGGCGCGTGGCTTATCAAGACCATTATGAACTCCGATAAATGCATCCCTGCTCGTATCAAATCCGGAAACATTTCCGCTTGTGGCAAAATATGCGTAATGATTTCTTCGTTCCCGGTACTCGGTTTTATGAAATATGACTCCGTCTTCAACCTCAACCTGTCCGGTTGAATAATTACGCTGGAAGTTTGTCATATCATCGTTTGCATCCCACAGGCACCATTCAACAAAACTCCACATCCTGATATTTTTAGCTGCCGTCGAATTGTTTATCAGCTTTACATGCCAAACTTCATTTCTTGAATTAAGCGGAATAAAAAACAAAACAGAAACCTCAAGTTGATTCTTTCGACCGGTTATCTCCGTATAGCCCATTCCATGTCTGCATTCATAGTCGTCAATCGGAAAGCAGGTTGGTTTCCACATTGGATTCCAAATTGCCCCATCATCTTTTATATACAGATAGCGGCCATTACTGTCCATAGGAATATTGTTATAGCGATAACGGGTTAATCGTCGGTATCTGGCATCCTGAAAGAAGCTGTATCCGCCTGCGGTATTAGAAATCAAACCAAAGAATTTTTCTGTGCCCAGATAATTGATCCATGGCAAAGGTGTATCCGGCTGAGTAATAACATATTCTTTCCTGGAATCGTCAAAGTGTCCGTAACTCATTTCCATCCTCTTCATTTTATAATCTGATATGTTCAAATTTAACTAATTCTACCTCAAAATTCTTTAACCCGATTATGAGTAGTCAAGACCCTGTTCGCTTTAAAAATAGCTAAATTTCGCTGAAATCAAAAGAATTCCTTCCCTATCTTTACTGATAAATTCAAAAATTAAACTGGTCTGAGTAAGCCAAAAGATCAGTAGGGAAGTAATTGATTTAATAAAAAAGATGGCGAATAAAAATCCAACTTAGGGTGTTCCGCGGATTAATGGAGAATTTGGAAATGTCTGGATCATTTAATAATATTAAATGAAAATCATCTTCGAAGTATTCTTGCTGATTATTTTTAATATTATAATAAATATCGAACTCATCTGGGAATCAACAAAGACTTGCCTGCAGGCAGTCTATTCCAACCAGAAGGAACAATTTATAAAGTCCCTGCTATAAACGGACTGCTTCACGTTTACTTTAGGAAAATAGCTTAAATCATCATTCGTTCGTAAAATATTAATTTATTTTCAGGGATAACTACGTCCGTGTATATAAGTGAAGACTGGTAGACCAAAGATTCTTAACTACGCTACGCTACGTTCAGAATGACAGGAGGAGGACTAGGTTATTCTCAGAACGAGAGGCAATTCCATGGGGATAGAAGAGTAGATAGTTAGTAATATATTTATTAATTTTATAATAGGTAATTGTGAAAACCTTAACATTTATATAAGCAAAGGGCATGTCCATTAAAAATATTCTTCTTTTTCTTATGCTCACAAATTCAGTATTTGCCGGAAATGAACAAGTTCAGAACCAACTGAACCAGGGGAATAAGAATTTCTTTATTGAAAATAAAGGGCAATGGCCTCGCGAAGTTGTATATCTTGCTAGAGCAGGGGGAATGAACGCCTGGATAACTAATTCAGGAATTGTGTATGACTACTACCAGATAATTAAGAACTTCAATGAATTTGAATCACTTAATATAGCTCTAAATAAAAAAGCAGCATATGAAAGAGAGAATACCAGTATAAACGGGCATGTTATAAAGATGGTGTTTGTTGAGGCAGCAGCATCTGTCCAAAAGGGAAGTAATATGCAGGAAGGATATTATAATTATTTTTACGGAAATGATAAAAGTAAGTGGGTCCAGAATGTTTCACTTTATGGAGATGTAAACATTAATGAAATATATCAAGGTATAAATGTAAAATACTATTTTGATGGGAATACAATCAGATATGATTATATAGTTAAACCAGGCTCGGATATTTCACGGTTGAAATTGAAATTCGAAGGACAGGAATCAATACGGGTGAATGATGCCGGGGAATTAGTAATTAAAACAAATATGGGAGATGTAACTAACGGGAAACTTTATTCCTATCAGATTGAAAATGGAATTAAAACAGAGGTGACCTGCCGGTTTAATCAAAATGCAGATGGAACAATCGGTCTTACTGCGACCTCCTATGATAAGAACAAAGAACTTATAATAGACCCCTTGGTTTATTCTACTTTTATTGGCGGAAATGATTACGAATCTGGCAATTCAATTTCAATTGATAATAAAGGTAATGCCTATATAACGGGTTGGGTATTCTCATCAAATTTTCCTACAACGACCGGGGCTTATAAGAGAACTGTAGACAGCGTATACGGTGATGCCTTTATAACAAAACTGAATTCAACGGGAAGCGCTCTTGTATACTCTACTTTTATTGGGGGAAGTAATCAAGAATTTGGCAGTTCAATTGCAGTTGATGGAAGCGGGAATGCATATATAACCGGGCAGACATTGTCTAATAATTATCCTACAACGTCTGGAGCTTTTCAGACTTCCAGTAGTGACACGCATGGGGATGCCTTTATAACCAAACTAAATTCAACAGGAAGCGGACTTGTTTATTCAACATATATTGGGGGTAGTAATGAAGACTATGGTAACTCGATAGCAATCGATACCAGTGGGAATGCTTACATTGCGGGTGGCACATGGTCTACAAATTATCCTGCAACATCCGGTGCTTATCAGAAAACATTGGGTGGCAGCGAAGATATTATTATAACAAAACTAAATGCTACAGGAAGTGCTCTTATTTATTCTACTTTAATTGGAGGAAGCAGTCAAGAGTATGGTAATTCAATAGCAATTGACGGAGGCGGTAATGCTTATATAACCGGAATAACCTTCTCACCTAATTATCCTAAAACTCCCGGAGCTTTTCAGACTAACAGTAGTGACAGCTATGGGGATGCTTTTATAACCAAAATAAATTCAACGGGAAGCGGGCTTGTTTATTCAACTTTAATTGGAGGGAGTTATGCAGAATCTGGTAGTTCGATAGCAATCGATACGGTCGGAAATGCTTATATAGCAGGAATTACCTCGTCTCCGAATTTTCCTACTACATCCGGGGCATATAAGAATACTTTGAGTGGTGTCAATGATATCTTTATAACAAAACTTAATTCAACAGGAAGCGCTCTTGCATACTCAACTTTTATTGGAGGAAGTGCCCGAGAGGCTGTTGGTTCAATTGCAATTGATGGAAGCAGGAATGCTTATATAACCGGAGCTACGGAATCCTCAAATTATCCTATTACCTCCGGGGCATATCAGTCTAATTATGGCTATGGTAGTTATGCTTATATAACTAAATTAAATTCTACAGGAAGCGCTCCTGTATATTCTACGTATATAGGAGGAGGGGGTGATTTTGGCGATAATGGTAAGTCAATAGCAATTGATGGAAGCGGGAATGCTTATATAACAGGACAGACATCCTCATCACTTTATCCTACAACGTCCGGAGCTTTCCAGACTACATTTGGCGGAGGCTCGCAGGATGTTTTTGTGACGAAATTAAATATTCCGCCATCATCATTGCAATTAATAACACCAAATGGAGATGAAAGCTGGAAAGTTGGTACAGCACAGAATATTACCTGGACAACCGGGAGTATGTTAAATGTTAAAATAGAATTGACGACAAATAACGGATCTAATTGGTCTATAGTGAGTGCATCCACTCCTGCATACAGTGGAAATTATTCCTGGGTGATTCCAAATTCTCCATCGGCTCAATGTAAAGTTAGGATAAGTGATGCAAGTGATTCATCACTTAATAGTGTTAGTGCAAATATATTTACAATCTTCAAGCCCTCATTAACAATTACCTCTCCTATTGGAGGAGAAAATTGGGAGGTGGCTTCTTCACAAAAAATTCTTTGGTCAAGTACATATGTTACTAATGTAAAAATCGAATACAGTACAAATAATGGCAGCAATTGGTTGAAAATTATTGATTCGATTTCTGCTGCAGCAGGAAGTTATAGCTGGACAATTCCCAACAGCCCTTCTGGTCTTTGTAAAATTAAAATATCAGATATTAGTAATTCTGCTGTTTCTAATATTTCAAATAGTGCATTCTCAATTCTATTCTTGTTTTATACACATATTAAAGCAGATTCAATATGGATTGATTCGGACTTTAAGGGATTAAAATCAGGGTTGGTTAATGGAAGCGCGTCGTATATTAGTCAGGGGACAATAACAAGTTATGACTGGTACATTAATAATAAATTAGTATCAACAAGCATTACTCCTGTAATAGGACTGAACACAGGGACAAATCTGGTTAAGTTAATACTTCACAGTAGTACAGGATTATCTACAAGTGATTCTATGTATATATCTGTTTATTCCGCTAAGATAAAAATCGGTGGCGCTAGTCTAAGTGGTATTAGTCAATATGAAAATAGTTATTATGTTACATCTATGAACAAAGGAGTATATAGGATTGATTCAACCGGAACAATATTGAAATCATTCATAACGGGAGGAAGTATTCAATCATCGGTTTGCATAAGTAGCCAAACCGGTTCAATGTATGTGGGATCAGGCGATACAAAATTATATTGTTTTGATACAAGTATGAACAATTTGTGGGATAAGGGATTTGGGGGAGTTGTAAATAATTCGGCCAGTGTTAATTACAAAGGCGATTTAGTATATGCAGGAGTAAATGATACCATTATTCATTCAGGAATTTTGAAATCGTTAGATGCGCCGAATGGAAATCCAAGATGGACATTTCAGGCGGACGGTACAATATTATCTTCTCCTGTTATTTTGGAATTAGTTGATTCTGCCAATGCTGTTCTAAAAACAATTATTTATTTTGGAACTAGTAAAGGAACGGTTTATGCTATCAAAGATCTTGGCAATTCTTGTAATTTGTTCTGGTCCGTTAATACTATTCCGGATTCAGCCATTATTTCAACCCCGGCTATTTCAAAAGAAGGTATGATATATATTGGATCCAGGAATGGTTATTTATATAGATTCACATGGGATGGGAATTATCAACCCGGCTGGAAGAAATATATAGGTGGGGCTATAGTATCCTCTCCTATAATTGACGAAAATAACATTGTATATATTGCATCGGACAGTGGCTATATTTATGGCTTCAACAAAACATTTGTTATTAATTCTGATACGATTAAAAGATTTTATCAAAATACCGGAATAAATGGCACACCCGGAATTGGACCCGATGGAACATTATTTGTTGGTTGCGACAACGGAAAGATTTTCGCTTTGGATAAGAATGTTTTAAGTATTGATATGCCCATTAAATGGTATTTGCAGTCATCCGGGCCAGTAGCTGCATCGATGCTTGTTACTATTGATGGTATGATATATACAGGGTCAACTGATGGAAATGTATACATAATGAGAGACCCTGATATTACAAATAATAAAACTACTCTAACGAGCTTCGAATGGCCGACATTCAAAGGAGACAACCAAAGATCTAAGGTAGTCAGGTTAAACTCAAATATTAGTTCAGTTAAAAACGGAGGCAATTTATTAGTAGACTATAACCTATTACAGAACTATCCGAATCCTTTCAACCCCTCGACCATAATAAAATACTCAATTCCGGTTGAGAGCAGCATAAATATTAAGTTTTACAATTCACTTGGTCAGTGTGTTCGAGATGTAAATGAAGCGGTGAGAAAACAAGGATATTATGAATTAAACTTCAATTCATCAGGTCTGGCTAGTGGTGTATATTTCTATTCAATAAGAGCAGTCTCAACGGATGGTAATAAGAATTTTAGTTCAGTTAAGAAGATGATAATAATGAAATAAAATCTTTCCGAATAATTTATAATGTTTCATAAGATCCTCTTCTATACGAGTACGGTTAATAAAATGATTTCTATTGGAATATCGGCTCAGCGATGTTGCTCAATAAGAAGGAAGTTACGTGATCGGATTTAAAACTGATAGTTTTAGGAACCATATTTATGTCAGATCAAGTATTGAAGAAGTACAATTAATTAACTTTAATAACTATTATTTTTGATCTAACTATTGATTTGGTAATCCAGGGGCAGCGATATTCTAATTTAATTGAATCAATGCCGCTTTTAACACCTTTAAAATTCCATATTTCATTTCCACCCTTGCCTGGTATTGCAGGATAACCAGGAATAAAATGATAATCAAAGGTATCAACTACTGTAACAGAATTTTTATTTACCCATTTCCAGGAGTAACCTGTTGTGGGATTTGAGGGAATAACGAGTTGAATTTGTTCATTAACAGATATTATATAATCCGCTTTTGATCTGTCAGAATTATTTATAGAATTATTTGAACATCCGGAAAAGAGAGTAGTTAAAAAGAAGAAAGTTATTGAGAGTGTTTTCATTCGTATTTACTATTTATTGTGATAACATAAAAAACTATTTTATTATTTCCAAAGGGAGAAAATATTTATTGAATTCTCTTCTTTATTATTCATATCCGTCCAAAACGATAGAATAAAAAAAGACTACCTCGAACGGACGATTAGCTAAAGGCTAAAAGCCGTAAATTTGATTTATCACAATGCAAATTGAGGTAGTCTTATGGTAAATGTAA
>Ga0182027_10000800_pt1 | contig 53335 bp, 45 predicted proteins | sample 712E1DmetaG_FD_121300 | JGI IMG/M metagenome (GOLD analysis project Ga0182027, IMG submission 121300) | Permafrost microbial communities from Stordalen Mire, Sweden - 712E1D metaG (Illumina Assembly) | ecosystem: Environmental > Terrestrial > Soil > Wetlands > Permafrost | place: Sweden...
GCCGCCGGAATGTCCCTGGATAAGCGCGAACCCTACCGCGGCTATTACTTCCGGATCCTGACCGCGCAGGGGCCGCAGGCGCATGGCGGCGCCGTCAACTATATCGTCAACGGATCTATGATCGGCGGATTTGCTTTAGTGGCCTGGCCGGCGGAATATGGCGTCTCGGGCGTTCAAACGTTCATTGTGAATCATGATGGCGAGGTCTACGAAAATCATCTGGGCCCCGAAACGGGCCGCATCGCCGCCGAAATGACGGACTATAACCCCGACCCCTCCTGGCAGCGCGCCAATTAACGCCCAGTCTCCTGCCTGAAAAGCAGTCCTTCAAACACCCCCGTATTCTGGGGTGGTTTTACGTCGAAAAAACAAATTCATTTGTGTCTTGACTTGCGGCGCCGGCAGGGGTATAGAACGTCGGAGATAACAAATGTTAACACGTACGCTGAAGGTCATCCTGAGCACCGCTGTCCTTAGCCTCATGGCGGGAACATTGTGCGCCGCTGCAAACGGCGAGGGGAGTTCAATATTGCGCAGGGACAAGACCTACGAGCAGAACCTGCGCTGGGAAGCGAGCGATGATCAGGCCATTACCCCTGCCCGCGTGATCCGCTGGCTGCGCGGAGCGCAGGGATCAGCCGTCTTTACGACCGTGAGTCCCGCGGAATTTCAGCCGATCGTCAACGTCTACAACTCCCGCGTCCGCGCCATCGCCACCATCGCTTACAAGTTCTAAGTCCCCGCCTCCAACATCATCGGAAAGAATGGCCCTCTAAAAATTTATGGCCCCGCCCGGACTCGAACCGGGACCGCCGTTTCCAGCGTGCAGATTTTAAGTCTGCTGCGTCTGCCGTTCCGCCACGGGGCCATCGATGGCGATTATATATAATGAGCATTCCAGCCGGTTTTTCTATGGCCAACAACAAAAAGAAATATACCGTCGGCATTGATATTGGCGGGACGAAAATCCTGACCTGCCTGCTGAACAAGGACTTCGCGATCCGCGCCGAAATCAAGGCCAAGACGAAGCCCGACAAAGGCGAGCGTTTTTTCATCAAGAGCATCATCGATTCCATCCATTTCGTCCTGCGCGAGGCCAAGATCCAGCCGCGGGACATCATCGGCATCGGCATCGGCTGCCCCGGATTTATCGATCCTGACAAAGGCGTGATCGCGGGATCGCCGAATATCCCGTTTCTAAAAAATTTTCCCCTCGCCAAACGCATCTCGAAAGCCACCGGCCTTCCCGTCGTCCTCGGCAACGATGTGCAGACCGGCCTTTATGGCGAATTCCAGTTTGGCGCCGCCCGCGGCCACAAGAACGTGGTCGGCATTTTCATGGGGACCGGCATTGGGGGCGCGATGATCCTCGACGGCCGGCCCTATCGGGGAACGAGCGGCTCGGCCGGAGAAGTCGGCCATATCCAGCTGGATCCGGGCGGCCCAGCCTGCGGCTGCGGCCAGCACGGCTGTCTGGAAGCCTTTGCCGGACGGCTGGCCATCTCCGCGGAAGCGGCGACGCTGGCGGCGCGCCGTCAGGCCCCTCACCTGGCGAAAGAAGCCGGCACCGATGTCCGCAATATCAAAAGCGGAGCGCTCGCGCGCGCCATCCGGGCTGGCGATGACGCCATCGAAGACCTGCTGCGCTCCAAAGCGAAAAAAGTCGGCCTCGTGATGGCCAATCTGGTCAATATCCTCAACCCGGACATGATTGTCCTGGGCGGCGGGGTGGTCGAGGCCATGCCTTCGATCATCGTCCGCCAGGCGGAGAAGACGATGCGGCGCTACGCGCTTCCCACGTCTTCCCAGCACGTGAAAGTCGCCGTGGCGAAACTGGGCGACCACTCGATCGTCATGGGGGCCGCCCGGCGCGCGAAGGATCTGTTCCATGACTGAACCAATCGCCGTCATCGAAGTGGGGTCGAGCGCCGTCCGCATGGTGATCGCGGAGGTGGGGCCGAAGCTCGCCATCCGCACGCTCGAGAATCTGCAGAAGTCCGTCTCTTTCGGCAAGGACGTCTTTACGACCGGCCGGCTCAGCCACGCGTCCATCCGCCAGGGGATTGAAATCCTCGACAATTTCACTTCCGTGATGGAAAGCTACGGCGTCAAGCGCGTTCAGGCGATCGCCACCAGCGCGGTGCGCGAAGCCGCGAACAAGGACAATTTTATCGACCAGGTCTTCGTCCGGACGGGGATCGACGTCGAGGTCATCGAAGGGGCCGAGGAAAACCGGCTGGAGCTGATCGCCGTCGAAACGGCGCTGGCCGGACGCTTCGATTTCGACAAGAAGAACTGTCTGATCATCGAAGTGGGGACGGGATCGACGGAAATTATCCTCACCACGCGCGGGGAGGTCGCTTTGACGCGGACGCTTTTGATCGGTCCCCTGCGGCTTCCGGACCAGGCGGCGGCCGGCAAGATGGACCCGCCGGCGCTCCAGCGGCTGCTCAAGCGCCGCATCCACGTCTTCGCCGAGGAGTTCAGCCGCGAATACAATCTGGCCGAGGTGAACGCCTTTATCGCCATGGGGGCGAGCATGCGCTTTGTCTGCCGCCATTTCCAGGAAAAGGCGGAGGACACGCTCTCGACGCTCCCGATCAAAGATTTCAATGACGCGCTCAAACTGCTCGCGAAAATGCCGGCGGAAGAAATTTCGGACAAGTACGGCCTGCCTTATTCCGATGCGGAATCCCTTTATGCGTCGCTCCTGATCTATGCGAACTTCCTCGCCGAAATCAAAACGGACGCGCTGTTAATTCCCATGGTCAGCATCCGGGACGGATTGCTCTCCGAACTGGCTCAGCTGGTCTCCGGCTACAAACGCACGGACCTCTCCCGCCAGGTCATTCATTCCGCGCGCAATCTGGCGAAGAAATACAAGGCGGATGACACGCACGCCTCCGCCGTCTCCCATATGGCGCTCAAACTCTTTGATGCTCTGGCCGAAGACCACGGCCTGGGCCCGAGAGAACGACTCCTCCTGGACATCGCCGCGATTCTGCACGACATCGGCGCGTTCATCTCGCCTTCCAGCCACCACAAGCACGGTTTTTACCTGATTTGCGCGGCGGACATCTTCGGCCTGCGCAAGATCGACAAGGACATGGTGGCCAATATCGTGCGGTACCACCGACGATCACCGCCCAAGCCCACTCATATTCCCTATATTTCTCTTCCCAAACCCGAACGCGCGGTCGTTTCCAAACTCTCCGCCCTCCTGCGCGTGGCCGAATCGCTGGACGCCAGCCATCAGCAGAAATGCCGGGACTTTACGATGGAACGCAAAGGGGATGAGATCACCCTCTGGGTGCCCGAGACGGTCGGGGACATTTCGCTCGAACGGCAATCACTCATCCGCAAAAACGACATGCTCACCGACGTGCTCGGCCTGGTCATCCAGATCAAGCAGGGCGTGCCGGCGGCGGCCCGGGCTTAACATGGATAAATTTATCGATCGAGAGCTGTCGGCTCTGGAGTTCAACGCGCGGGTGCTGGCCGAAGGCATGGACTCTTCCAGCCCGCTGTTCGAACGACTGAAATTCGTCGGCATCGTCAGCAACAATATGGACGAATTTTTTATGGTCCGCGTCGCCAGCCTGAAGCTGGCGGAGAGCGATTGCGCCGCCGTCCGGCAGAAGGCGTGCGAGCTGCTTGAAAAGCGAAACGAATATTTCCTCAAAACGATGGTGCCGGAGCTGGCCGCGGCGGGATTTGTGCGCCTTCAGCCGGAATCCTGCAATCCCGTCCAGCTGGAATTCCTGAGCCAGTTTTTTCATAAAGAAATCCTGCCGGTCCTTACTCCCATCGCGCTGTCGGACGACCGGCCGTTGCCGGGCCTCGCCAATCTGCGTCTGCATTTTGTCGCCGGGCTGAAAGACCCCAAAGGGCAAGGGCCGACGAAGTACGCCGTGGTGGAAATCCCCGCGAAGCTGTTCCCGCGAATGATCTTTCTTCCGACGGAAAAATGGCACCCGTTTGTGCTGATTGAAGATCTGGTCGCTTCCTTTGCCTCCGAACTGTTTCCCGGCTTTGAGATCGTCGAAAAAGGCGTGATGCGCCTGACGCGCGGGGCGGAGCTGACGTTTGATGAAGAAAAGGATGAAGACTTCATGCGCGTCATGACCGAAGCGCTCCGGGAGCGGCGGGAGGGCGACATCGTCCGGATGGAAGTGTCGGCCAACGAGCCCTGGGCGGACTCTCTAGCGAAAAAACTGGCGATGGCCGCCGAGGATGTGATGATGAATCCTTCCTGGATCGATCTCAAGACCATTTCACAGCTGGCCTTCCAGCCAGGATTTGAATCGCTCAAACGCCCCGCGTGGGAGCCGCGGGCCGTTCCCGACTTTGAGCGAGCGGATGATGTTTGGAAATTATTGAAGGAAAAGAGCGTTCTGGTCCTTCACCCCTACCAGTCTTTTGACGCCGTCGTCCGGTTCCTGGAAAGCGCCGCCGAGGACCCCGACGTGCTGGCGATCAAGCAAACGCTGTACCGCACCGACCAGGATTCCCCCATCATCCGCGCACTGGAACAAGCCGCGCTGAGCGGCAAACGCGTGACGGCGCTCGTCGAGTTGAAGGCTCGGTTCGATGAAGAAAACAATATCGAAGGGGCCCGGCGTCTGGCCAACGCCGGAGCGAGCGTCCTCTACGGCGTGGCCGGACTGAAGACCCATGCGAAGGTGTGTCTCGTCGTCCGCCGCGAACCGGAAGGCATCAAGCGCTACATCCACATGGCGACGGGCAATTACAATTCGAAAACCGCGAAGATCTATTCCGACATCGGCTATTTCACGACGGATGAGGACATCGCCAACGACGTCTCCGCTTTCTTCAACATGATCACCGGCTACTCGCAGCCGCTCACCTGGGCCAAAATCGAGGTGGCGCCTTACGGCCTGCGCAAACGGCTCCTGCGTATGATCCGGCGGGAAGCCCTGCGGGCCACACCCGATCATCCCGGCCATATCCGCGCCAAGATGAATTCGCTGGCTGACCCGGACCTCATCGAGGCGCTCTATCAGGCCTCCAATGCGGGAGTAAAAATCGAGCTGAACGTGCGCGGGATCTGCCGCCTGCGTCCCGGAGTCCCGCGGCTCTCGGAGAATATCCGCGTCATCAGCATCGTCGACCAGTTTTTGGAGCACAGCCGCATCTTCGCTTTCAGCAACGGAGGCGAAACAGAAGTGTATCTCTCCAGCGCGGACTGGATGCCGCGCAACCTGGACCGCCGGCTCGAACTGCTTTTTCCCATCGAAGGGGCCGCACATAAACAGGAATTGATGGAGGCTCTCGACCTGTATTTCCGCGACAACGTCAAAGCCTGGACGCTCCAGCCCGACGGTTCCTGGGAACGGATTGAAGCCGGCAAGAACAAAAAAATCCGCGCACAGGAAGCGCTCTGCGAGCGAGCGCAGGCGGCTGAGCAAAGCTTCTTGAAAGCCGCGCCGAAAGAGCTCAAGCCCCAAAAACCGCGCCCTGTGTCTGAAGGACGCCCATGAACCTCTACTTTCTGCGGCACGGTATCGCCATGGACAAAGGGGAATGGAAGGGGCCCGATTCAGATCGCCCTTTGACCAAGGAAGGCATCCGTAAAATGAAAAAAGCCTCCAAAGGCTTGCGGCATCTTGATCTGAAGATCGATTGGATCCTGACAAGCCCTTTGCGGCGGGCTTACGACACGGCACTGATCGTGGCCAAAGAACTTAAACTCAAGAAAAAACTGCGTATTTGGAAGTCACTGGCGCCTGACGGAGACCCTAAAATCCTGACTCGACATCTGGCGCTGGATTTCCGGACATGGGAATCAGTGATCCTAGTCGGCCATGAGCCCTACTTGAGCGGACTCATCAGCGTGCTGGTGGGAGGACAGGGAAAACCCGGATTGGTTCTTGAAAAAGGCGGGTTAGCCAGGCTTTCCGCCGACTCCATCGCCTATGATAAATGCACCCGGCTGGAATGGCTTCTGACCCCAAAAATCCTCAAAAACCTCAGTTAATCGCTCCTTTCGATCTGTTAGAAAGGAGAAATATAGGCGTTTTTTATGCCGCGCGGCATAACCATCGATGATTGAAAGTAAGCTCAAATCAGCTATTCAAGGCGAAATTCGCTTTGATGCTCAGTCTCGAGCGCTCTATGCGACGGATGCGTCCAATTACCGCCAGGTCCCGATTGGAGTCGTTACTCCCAAATCCACTGAAGACGTCAGGCGCGTTGTTGAAATCTGCCGGAAGAAAAAGCTTCCGATCCTCTCGCGCGGAGCGGGGACGAGCCTCGCGGGTCAGTGCTGCAACACGGCCGTGGTCATGGACATGTCCAAGCATCTCAATCGCATCCTCGAGATCGATCCGGGCCGGCGGACCGCGCGCGTCCAGCCGGGCGTGATTCTCGACCATCTGCGCCAGGAAGCGGAAAAATACGGCCTCACCTTCGGACCCGACCCCGCCACCCATTCCCGCTGCACGCTGGGCGGCATGATCGGCAACAACTCCTGCGGCGTCCACGCGCTGATGAGCGGAAAGACCGTCGACAATGTGGAGTCGCTGCGCATTTTGACGTACGAGGGTCTGGAACTGGATGTCGGGCCGACGGCGGACGCCGAGTTGGAGAAGATCATCCGATCCGGCGGTCGGCGCGCAGAGATCTATTCCAAACTCGCCTTCCTCCGCGACCGCTACGCGAATTTGATTCGCGCGCGCTTCCCAAAAATCCCCCGCCGCGTCTCCGGCTATAACCTGGACGAACTTCTGCCTGAAAACGGATTCAACGTCGCAAGGGCGCTGGTCGGCACGGAAGGGACCTGTGTGACAGTTCTTGAAGCAACCTTGCGCCTCATCCCCAATCCCGCCGCGCGCTCCCTGCTCGTTGTCGGATATCCCTCCATCGATCAAGCGGCGGAGGCCGTCCCGGAGATTCTCACCCATAAGCCCATTGGCCTCGAAGGCATGGACAACGATCTCGTGACCAACATCGGACGGTACCAAGGGTTCCAGGAAAAAATTAAACGTTTACCCCCCGGCGAGGGATGGTTGTTGGTGGAATTTGGCGGACAAACCCAGCAGGAATCCGACGCGAAAGCCAACAAATTGATCAATGATCTTCGTAGGGGCGGGTCACCGCGCCCGCCCGCAATCGGCATGAGGATATCGGGACCATTCCCCAACGGTTCATCGCAGGCCAAAGACGTCTGGGCCATTCGCGAGAGCGTGTTGGCCGCCACTGCCTTTGTTCCCGGCCAGCGCGACCGGCATGAGGGATGGGAAGACTCGGCGGTCCCGCCCGATCGTCTCGGCGCTTATCTCCCCGAACTGCGCGCGCTTTACAATAAGTATGGCTATCGAGGCGCCTTCTACGGCCACTTTGGAGACGGCTGTCTTCATACGCGGATAGATTTTGATTTGAGTTCGGCAGAAGGCCGCCGAGCCACGCGTGCTTTTCTCGATGAAGCAGCGGATCTTGTCGTGCGTTACGGCGGCTCTCTCTCCGGCGAGCATGGTGACGGCCAGGCGCGCGCGGAACTTCTTCCGAAAATGTTCGGTCCGGAACTGGTCAAAGCCTTCCGGGAGTTCAAAACCGCCTGGGATCCGTTGGGCCGGATGAATCCCGGGAAAATCGTGGCGCCAAACGGGATCATGGACAACCTCCGCATCGGAGACAATTTCAAGCCGGTCGAACCCAAAACGCACTTTCATTTTCCCAGGCAGGAAAACAGCTTCGTCCGCGCCGTGCTCCGCTGTGTGGGCGTCGGAAAATGCCGCAATGAAGAAGGCGGACTCATGTGCCCCAGCTACATGGCCACCCGTGAAGAGAAACATTCCACCCGCGGTCGGGCTCACCTGCTGTTTGAAATGCTCAAAGGCGAAGTCATCACCGGCGGATGGAAAAGCGAAGAAGTCAAAGACGCCCTCGACCTCTGCCTCTCCTGCAAGGGCTGCAAAAATGACTGCCCGACCAACGTGGACATGGCCACCTATAAAGCGGAATTCCTATCGCATTATTACAAGGGCCGCCTGCGGCCCCGCCACGCCTATGGGTTCGGATATATCGAGCATTGGGCCCGCCTCGGATCAAAAGTCGCGGGGCTGGCAAACTTTCTTACACAAACTCCGGGTCTTAACCTTTTGTCAAAATTCCTGGCCGGGGTCTCCCAGGAACGGAATATTCCCCCCTTTGCCCGCACAACTTTTAAAGCCTGGTTTACCCATAGGGAGCCGGCGCAAGGATCACCCGTTTTACTATGGCCGGACACGTTCACCAATTACTTTCAACCGCAGATTGGACAGGCCGCGGTTGAAGTCCTGGAGCGGCTGGGATTCCAGGTCCTGGTCCCGGACATCAAGCTCTGCTGCGGCCGGCCGCTCTATGACTTTGGCTTCCTCGCGCAAGCGAAGCGGCAGCTCCAGGACATTCTCAAGCTCCTGAAACCCCAGCTTGAAGCCGGACTCCCGCTGGTCGTTCTGGAGCCCAGCTGCGCCGCCGTGTTTCGTGATGAACTGGAAAATCTTTTTCCGGACGATCCTCTCGCCGGGAAGCTGAAGGCACAGACATTTCTCCTGAGCGAATTTCTCGTCAAGCACAACTCTTCTTTTCCCCGGCTTGGCGGAACGGCGCTCGTCCAGGCCCATTGCCATCATCAATCGGTCATGGGATTTGACGCCGAGAAAGAAGTGCTTCAGAAGCTTGGGTTGGATGTGACGATGCCGGAAAGCGGCTGCTGCGGGATGGCAGGGGCCTTCGGATTTGAAACGGATCACTATGCCGTTTCCAAACAGATCGGCGAGCGCGCTCTTTTGCCGGCGGTCCGCCGAGCCCCCGCCGACACCTTTATTCTCGCGGACGGTTTTTCCTGCCGAGAGCAAATTTCGCAATTGACGGGCCGTGAAGCCCTGCATATCGCCCAAATTTTGCAGAAGGCCTTTCGGGGAATTTCATCATAGCCGCCCGCCGGTTGTAACAAAAGAACACAAACAACTTAAATTTTAGAGCGTTTTTAGTGCCCAAATTGTTACTTTACATTCCCTGGCGCGCGAGATAGCTATGGCGCGACCATGCACGCCTTTTCCTCACCGCGTCGGATTATCTTGATCATGGCTTGTCTTGCGCTGGTTCCTTATCGCCTCTTCGCCTCCGCCGGAACGGAAGGCGCTTCTTTCCTGGATATTCCGGTGGGTGCCGGCCCGGCGGCGATGGGATCGGCCTATGCGGCGCTGGCGACGAACGTTTATGCTCCGACCTCAAACCCCGGAGGACTGGGATTTTTAAAGGGGACTGAGCTCGCCGGGCAACACCTGTCCTACATCCAGTCCATTCGTTACGAACATTTTGGGTTTGTCACGCCGATCGGTCATGATCCTTCGACCCATCGCGGCCTGGGGGCGTCCATTCAGGATTTGGGCACCGGAGACATCCCGCGAACCGATGTCCTGAATGGCGTTCCGGTGACGGGCCTTGGCAGTTTTTCCAGCCATTGGAGCGCTTACAACCTGTCTTATGGCCAGACGGTCACAGACAAGCTGGCGCTGGGAGTCTCCGGGAAGATGATCCACGCGGCGATCGACGACGTTTCAGCCAGCGCTTATGCCGTCGATGCCGGATCGCTCTATCGATGGGATGAGCGCCTTTCCCTCGCAGCCACGGTGACCAACGTGGGCACCAAACTCAAATTTTTAGGTGAGGGAGATAATCTACCCATGGCGGTCCATACGGGGGCGACCTACCGCCCGAATCAGCAATGGCTCGTCTCGATGGAAGGCGTGTATCCCCGAACCGGCATGGCCAGCTTTCATATGGGCGGCCAATGGCAGCCGATCGAAACCATTTCTCTGAGGGCCGGATATAAGACGGACACCTTGAAAGGCCTGAACGCTCTGGCGGGGTTGACCACCGGCGTCGGCCTCCAGGTCTGGGGCCAGGAGCTGGCCTATGCCTGGACGCCGTACGGGGAGCTGGGCAGCGCGCAATATCTCTCGCTTCTCATACGCTTTGGCGCTCCGCCGGACGGCCGGCGCAATCTGATTCAGGTCCCCTCCCGGCAAGGACCGCGCATCGCCCGCGGCGAGCAGCAGCTCACGATGGCCATCGATGACCGGCGTTTTGTTCAGCTTCTTCAGGAGACGGAGGCGGCGCAATAATATGAAGAAAGCACTTTTTGTCCTGCTCGGATCGATTGTTCTTCTCGAGGCAACGGCTCCGTTGCAGGCCGCGCGAAAACATTGGGACCGGCGGCCAGGCGTGGTTTTATACCAACTCAAGCCGGAGGCGACAGCCGCCCAGAGATCCGCGCTCGCCGGCGTCTTCGGCGGTTCCCGGACCCATGCGGCCCCGGCGTCTTCTTCTCATCGGGCCATGGCGTTTGTTCCGGCGGGGCGAGACGAAGAAGATCTAGCGGAAGATCTGATGAAGACGGGGGCAGTGGCTTATGCCGAGCCTGATTATCTAATGCCGATCGCCGCCTCGCCGAATGATCCTGGGCTTTCTTCCCAGTGGTACCATACGGCGGTCCACTCCCAGGCGGCCTGGGATATCACGACCGGCGCCGGCTCCGTGATCGTGGCGGTCTGCGACACCGGTGTGGACACCACGCACGCCGACCTCGCCGCCAATATTCTCCTGCCGGGGTACAACTCCGCCGACGGGACTTCCAATATCGCTCCGGTCGCCGACCATGGCACCGCCGTGGCCGGCATCATTGGCGCCGTCGGCAACAACGGCATCGGCGGCGCCGGGGTGGCCTGGCACGTCAAGATCCTTCCCGTCCGCGTCAGCAACAATGCCGACGGCAGCGCCTGGTGCTCGGACATGGCGTCGGGCATCGACTGGGCGGCCGACCAGGGAGCCAAGGCCATCAACCTCAGCTATGACGTGACGGGTTGCCCGAACACGATCAATGCGGCCGCACAGTACGCCCAGGCCAAGGGCGCGGCGACGTTTGTCGCGGCAGGCAACAGCAGCGTGAACCTATCCGCGACATCCTTTCCGACGACTCATGCGTTTATTCTTGTGGGAGCCACCGACAGCAGCGGACAGCGCGCCTCATTTTCCAATTACGGGACATCGATTGATCTGGTCGCTCCAGGGGTGTCGATTTATGCGCCGCTCCCCGGGAATACCTATGCCTACGGCTCAGGGACTTCTTTTTCAGCGCCGATCTCCGCAGGCATTGCGGCGCTTTTGTTCTCCTTGAGCAGCGCCTGGACTCCGGATCAGATCAAGCTCTTCATGCTCGCGACCGCCCAGCCGGTTGGTGTCATGAACGGCTACGGTCAGGTCGACGCTTCCTCCGCGCTGTCTGCCGCAAAAACCGTTCTGGACGGCGGGCCGATGCCGTCTCTCCCCGGAACACCTGGCGCCGCTACCAGTCAGGGCCTGTCGGATCTCAGCGCCATGCTGGTCTATCCGAACCCCTGGCGATCAGACAGACATAGTTCCGTGCCGGTTGTCTTTGGATCACTGACCGCGGACAGCACGGTGAAAATCTTCACGCTGTCCGGGTATCTCGTCAAGACCATGTCGCCGGTCTCCGGAAATGCGAGCTGGGACCTCAAAAACGACTCGGGGGAGATGGTCGCTTCAGGAATCTATCTCTACTCGGTGACGGACAGCCACGGCGACAAATCGCAGGGCAAACTCGCCATCATTCGATAGCTCTTATTCCCAAGCGTGGTGAAGCCGTTCGATTTCGGCGGCCGGAGTGGTCTGCAGGACTGTTTTAAACGCGGCCTCAAAGGTGCCGCTGTGCTCGCGCAGATAATTCATCACGTTCGGAATCCAGGAATCGCCGCGTTCCTTCGCCACAAAAATAACCATCGCTTCAGATTCCAGATAAGCCTGCTGGATGACATAGGGCGAGACGCGTTTCTGCGAAATCGCTTCCTGGATCTGATCGAGCGTCAGCCAGTCGAGCCCTTTGCACAGCTTGCGGATCTGCTCGAGACGGTCTTCTTTCCAGAACCCGCCGGAAGGGTTTGAGCGGGCATAGAATTCCGCGACGCCTTCCGACACCCAGGACGGCAGGTCATGGGGATAGACCTGATACATGAAGGCGTGTGTGAATTCGTGGCGGGCGCGATGCCGGAACTCGTCATCGCCGCCGGGCACCTCATCGACCCGCACGCGTACTTTGCCGTCGCGCTTGTCGAAGAACCCGCCGATAAAGGGCGCCCGCCAGGCGTCCATGAATTCCTCCGTCGTAAAGACGATCACCGGGATCCGCTTCGACGGAAAAGATCCGAAGACGGAGCCGAGCTCGTCGTACATGCCGTTCAGATAGCTGACCGCATCCCACGCTTTCGCGCGGTCCTCCGCGCCATAAAACTGGATGTCGAAGTGCGAGAACTGCTGGTTGGTCAGCTGGGACTCGATAAAGTGGCCGCGCTTTTCCCAGAAATCGGCCAATTCTGGGTTCAACTGAAGGGCCTTTTCCTGCATGGCCTGCCCGGCTTCTGGCTTGCCGTCGTCATATTCCAGCAGCCAGCCTTTCACAAAAAGCGCTTCCGCGCAGGTGGGCTCCCGCTCTAACACCTTATCCAAATGAATCTTGGCACAGCCGGAATCCCGGTGATCCAGGCAATCAGCCGCTTTCGCCACCATGTACAACGCCTCTTCAGAACAGGTCTTGCCCGCCCACAGCGCACGGCATGGCAAAAGGCAAATGGCCAATGGCAAAAGGGAAATGGGTCGAATCATTTTTGATAAACTCGATTCTACCATGCGTAGAAAAACAATTTTGATCACGCGGCCGGCCGGCCAGGGCGCTGAATTTTCGCGCCTGTTGTCCGCCGCCGGCGCGGAGGTTATCTCTTTTCCCGCCATCACGATTGCGCCGCCGCGGCGCTGGGAGCCTGTCGACACCGCCATCCGACGCATCAACTCTTATGACTGGCTGCTTTTTACCAGCGCTAATGGCGTCACGATGTTCTTTGCGCGCTTCACAGCGCGGGGCGGCGACATGCGAAATCTGAAAGGGATCCGGATCGGGGCCATCGGCCCGAAAACAAGCGCTCATCTTCAGGCATTGGGTTTGAAGGTCAACGTTTTTCCTGACGAGTACCGCGCGGAAGCGCTGGCCGAAGCGATCGGGCCGGTCAAAGGACTCCGGATTCTTCTGGTGCGTGCACAGGATGCGCGGGAGATTCTGCCCCAAACCCTCCGAGCGCGCGGCGCTCAGGTCGCCGTCGTCACCGCCTATCGCACGCTCAAGTCCCGGCGGCTCCCGACAAATCTTAAAAAGCGATTGACCCACGGAGGCATCGACGCCGTGACGTTCACGTCCTCGTCTACCGTCGACGGGTTCATGCGGCACTTGACGACCGGCGAACGACGCCGGGTTTTCAGGCAGGCGAAAGCCGCCGTGATCGGCCCGATTACGGCGGCAACGCTGCGCCGGTATGGCATCCGCCCGGCGATTCGGGCCAAGCCCTACACCACCGAAGCGCTCGCCGAGGCGATCGTTGCATATTTTTCGTAGGGGCAGGCCTTGTGCCTGCCCGAAATTTGATTTCGAATTCAATTTCGATTGCGGGCGGACACAAGGTCCGCCCCTACAATGAATATGAAATATCGTGAAATATTATTTGACGCTTTGCGGCAGGCCGGCAGGCTCATCCGCCGCCATTTCGATCGCCCCATCCCGGTCTTTTATAAAAACGACAGCCCGATCGACCTGGTCACGCAGACGGATCGGGCCTGCGACAGGCTGATCAGACGCATCATTTCAAAGGCCTACCCGGATCACGATCTCCTAACGGAAGAATCTGCTCCAACGGGCAAACAGTCGCCCTACAAATGGATTGTGGACCCATTGGACGGCACGACGAACTTCGCCCATCATTTTCCGCAGGTCGGCGTTTCGATCGGCGTGGAGTATAAGGGGAGAATTGTCCTGAGCGGCGTCTATGATCCGTTCCGAGACGAGCTTTTCTGGGCGGAAAAGGGCAGCGGCGCCTGGCTGATTCATGCCGGACGCCAGCGCCGTCTCTCCGTTTCGATCACCCATTCCCTCTCTCACTCTCTCTTGTTGACCGGATTTCCCTACGACCGGAGAGAGCGCGTCGACCTTTACTTGCTCTACGTGAAAACGTTCATGAAGTATATCCAGGGTATTCGCCGGGCGGGCGCCGCGGCCCTGGATCTCTGCTGGGTCGCCTGCGGGCGCGTCGACGGCTATTGGGAATGGCGGCTCAAACCCTGGGACACGGCGGCGGGAAGCCTCATCGTGGAGGAAGCGGGCGGGCGGATGTCTGATTTTTCAGGAAAGCGATTTTCCATCTACGGAGAACAGACGCTCGCGACTAACGGCCGGATTCACCGCCCGATGCTTCGCGAGATGCGGCGTCTGCCGCACTGAGAGTACTGTCGGGAATCCAGAAGGAAAACGAACTGCCTTTGTCGACCTCAGATTCCACGCGGATCTCCCCCTTGTGCGCCTCCACGATGAATTTGGCGACCGCCAGCCCAAGCCCGTAGCCCGCCGAACGGTCGCCGGGCCTCACCTGCTGGAATTTGTCGAAGATGCGGGACTGCGCCTCTTTGGGAATTCCCCGCCCGGTATCCGACACATCGAAGATGACCCGGCCGTTGCCGCGCTGAGCCGTGACGGAGATCGATCCGCCCTTCGGCGTAAACTTGATCGCGTTTCCGACGAGGTTGTCCACGACGCGATCGAGGAGTTTCGGATCGCCGGAGACCGTCAACCCCGGCTGGGCCATGTTCACTTTGAGATCGACGCCCTTCTGGCCGGTCGTGACGCCGAAGGTGTTCTGGATCCGGCGGAACATTTCCTCCACCTGAATCGACTGGAGATCGAGGTCGATTTTCCCCTGTTCGAAGCGCACGACATCCAGAATGTCGCTGACCATCTGCGTCAGCCGAACACCGGCTTCGCGCGCCAAGCCGACATACTCGACCGCCTTCGGCGGGCCTTCCTTAAGCTGCCGCTTCAGAAGATCGAGATAGCCCATGATCGCGGACAAGGGGCCGCGCAGGTCATGGGTGATTCCGGAGAGCACCTGCTCCTGGACATATTCCCATTGCTTGCGGAAGGTGATGTCCCGCACCACTACGATAAAACCTTGAATCTTGTCGTCCACTTCGACACATTCGACCCAGACACGGTATAAGTGCTTTCCATCCGCCCAACTGACCTCCACTTCTTTTCCGAGATTCTTCTGCTGACCCGTAAACACGGGATCGACGAAAGGCTCGAGAAACCCGCGCGGGATCTGAATGCCGCTCACCATTTTGTACTCGTGCCCGGTTTCCTGCTGGAGGGCCAAAAAGACCTTTCCCAGTTCGTTGCCCAGTTGGAGGTTCCCCTGCGCATTAAAGAAGAGGATCCCTTCGGGAAGCGATTCGATCAGGAGAGAAAGAAGCTTGCGCTCGAGCCCGAACTCTTTTGGGAACGCTTCCGCCTTCTTCCACTGGGGAAGGAGCCACCGGACCGACTGCACAATCGGCGTCAGCTCATGGAAGGGGTAGGGAGGCTCATTGAGAATCAAATCTTTCCCATGGATAAAATTATCCACGCGTACGGCGAAGTTATGAAGATCCTGCGCTTCACGCGCCCGCCGCACCATCTCCGCAGCTCTCCACGGCAGATAAGCCAGCCAGAAGATACAGATCACGCTCGCCGCAAACAGCAGAAACGGGAGGAAGACCCAGGGGGTCGGTTGAGCCAGGATCACGACCCAGTCGAGCCGCGGGATCGAATGAAACGTCGCCACCCACTGCCAAGCCTGCTTCCGATTCAAGGAAACGGTGCCGGATGTTTCTCCGCTTACGGCCCGGTCCAGAGTCTGCGCGAGAGAAGGCTCGAGGGGAGACGGATCTCCTCCCGCAAAAATCCGGTGGCGCTCGGTATCGTACACATAAGCGCGGACATGCGCCCACTGAGATTCCTGTTCCAGAATCCGTCCGATCTCGGGAGCTTCCAGAATGGCGACCAGCACATGCCGCTCATCCAAAGGCTGGGCCACCGTGCTGAAAAGATCGCCCGACAGGATCACCACCGGTCCCAGCTGAGTCGTCCGTGTTTCAGCGGCTTTCAACTGCGTCAGGATCATCCGCGGCTCAGGCGCCCGAAGCTCCCGGCTATAGGACGGCCGCACGATCCTCTCAAATTCGTGCGTCTTCACATCGAACCAGAAGGCGCCGGCCAATTCCGAATGGGAGAGCACTTGCCGCTGGAGTTGGCGCAAGTCCAGGTGCCGCAGTCCTTTTAACCACCGACTGTTGTCCAGGCGATCCGTAATGATCGCATCAGACACTTTGCCCACCCAGTGCTCATGGGCGTTTACGGTCGCGCGGCGGAGTTGCAGGAAATTCCACGCGGTCAGCGCCGCCGTGCCGGCGATGCTGGTCAAAAGAAGAATGATCGCGAAAAGTCGGCTTCTTTTCATAACGTACCTCATGTAGTCTATAGTACCGTTCTGTAAAAAACAACCGCTTTTACAGTAAAATCGCTTCATGCCCTTCCCCGCGACACGCTTGCGCCGTTTGCGCATCAATCCGCTTATTCGCTCGCGCGTCGAGGAAACGGAGTGGTCCGCGCGGCGGCTGATCGCCCCGCTTTTCGTCCGCCCGGGCAATAATCTCCGCGTACCGGTGTCTTCCATGCCGGGCCAAGCGCAGATGTCCATTGACGTTCTCGTCCGCGAAGCCCGGTCCCTGCGCCGCCAGGGAATTGCTTCGCTTCTCCTGTTCGGTATCCCGGCGCGGAAAGATGCCCTCGGCAGCGAGGCGTACCGGTCCGTGGGCATCGTTCAGCAGGCCCTGCGCGCTCTGCGGAAGGGGGTCCCTGATGTTCTCTTGATCGCCGATCTCTGTTTTTGCGAATATACATCACACGGCCATTGCGGCATCCTGAAGCGGGGAGACGTCGACAATGATGCGACTTTAAAACTCATCGCAAAAACGGCCGTCGCTCAGGCCCGCGCCGGCGCCGATATCATCGCGCCAAGCGGCATGATGGACGGAATGGTCAAGACGATCCGCCAGGCGCTCGACCGGAACGGCTTCAAGAACACGCTCATCATGAGTTACGCGGCCAAGTTTGCTTCCGCCTTTTATGGCCCTTTTCGCGAGGCCGCGGAAAGCGCTCCCCGGTCCGGCGATCGGCACAGCTATCAGATGAACCCGGCCAATGCCGAGGAAGCCCTGCGCGAAGTGGCCCTGGATATCGAGGAAGGGGCGGACATCGTGATGGTCAAGCCCGCGCTGGCGTATCTGGATATGATCCGGCGGGTCAAAGAGAAATTTCAGGTCCCCGTCGCGGCCTATAACGTCTCCGGAGAATACGCGATGATCAAAGCGGCAGCACAGAACGGCTGGGTCGACGAAAAGAAAATCGTGCAGGAAATATTGACCAGCATCCGGAGAGCGGGGGCAGACCTTATCATCACCTACCATGCCAAAGAAATCAGCGCCTGATTTTTATTATCTCGAGTCTGACGGACAGGTCTTTTTGGTAAAGAAAGGCCGTACCTGGCGGTTCCCCACGTGCCGCTCGGAACTCCCCTGCAAATTTAAACCCGTCTTTACGATGCCTCTACCGGGCGGGACGGTCCTGTTTGCCAAGCCCCTCCTTTCGTCCCACCCTTTTCACTGGTTTCAGAAAGACGACCTGGTCGGGCGCTCGGACATCGCTCCCATCGTGCAGGAAGCGGTCAATCGCAGTCTCCCCCGCGCGGCGGCAAAAGTGGCGGTGATCGAGAAAGGCCGAGTGCTTATGGTGCGCGCCGGGCGAGGGTTGACTCAAGGGATCTGGAACCTTCCGGGAGGATTTGTCGGCTACGGAGAACACCCGGCGCTCTGCGCTCAGAGAGAAGTTCTGGAAGAACTGGGCGTACGCGTGAAGCTCAAACGCTTACTAGGGATTTATGCGGAAACCTTTCCGCGCACTGGCGGATACATGCTGAGCTTTGTTTATTTAGGAAGGCGATTGACCAAGACGATCACGCCGCATCCGGAAGAAATCGAAAGCTTCGCCTGGATGCCCGTCAAGAAAGCCGCGCGGATCACGCCTAACCCCTTCGCCCGCGCCGGTCTGCGCGACTATTTGAAGCGTTCTACAAATACTTCTTACGTCTGAACACGTCCGTTTCCAGGGATGCCACGCGGTCTAAAAAGAGCTGTCCATCCAGGTGGTCGAGTTCGTGCTGGAACACCTCCGCCTCAAAACCGTCAGCCCTGATTTCGACGACGTTGCCGGCACGGTCTTTGCCATGGACTTCGACGGCCACCGCGCGCGCGACATTGCCCGTAAAATCCGGCACGCTCAAGCATCCTTCCCTTAATAGGGCCCGACCTTCCTGCCGGGCGATCCAGGGATTGAGAAGAATCACGCGGCCATGGCGCGTGCCGGGCTTATCGATGCGCGACGCGTCCATCACGATCACCCGCCAGGGTTTTCCCGTCTGGGTGGCCGCCAGGCCCACGCAACGCGGGTGATGGTACATCGTCTCGACCAGATCATCGATATACGTCTGGAGACCTTCCGTGTCGGCCTCAACGAGATGGGCGCGGGCTTTGAGCAGCGGGTGGGGTATCTTCAGGACGTCCAGAATCACAGCGGAATGGCTTCAATGTCCTGCAAAGAAATCTCGACCTTCAGGTCCCGGCGGAGCCGATCCAGTTCCGTACGCAGTTCATCCATATCGAGAGGTCCCGGAACCTGCACCTCGAGTAGCATCACATAAACCGGCTTGCGGGAACTCCCCGTCACTTTGGTCTGGAGATCGGTAATGCTCACCTTGCGCGTGGCCAGCGCCTGGGCGATCTGAGCGACGATCCCCGGATGGTCGGTCCCATAGACGGAGACCAGATACCGGGGAGACTCTTTCTTCGACTGGTGCGCGGCCGCCGGAGGAATCGGTTTGGCCGCGATCTGGAGCCCTTCCTTTTTCGCCAGGGTTTTGAGTTTTTTTTGGAGTGAGGCGGCGGAAGCAGGCAACGCGGTGACCATCATCATCGTAAATTCCCCGCCCAAGCGGGTCATGCTGGCGTCTTCGATGTTCCCCCCCAACTCATAAAGCACACGGCTCACTCCGGCAACGATCCCGGGGCGGTCCTTCCCAAAAGCCGTCAAAAGAAAATAATTTTTCAGGGTTCCAACTCCGTGTTCCAGTAAACGCTGTCGATAAAGCGCTGCCAGGCGGCTTTCATCTGAAAAGGGGCCTTCAGCACGAGCGAAGCGCTGCCTTTCCACTTGGGCTTGGAAGGCCGCAGGAGAAGCTTCATTCCCGCTTCCTCGGGAAGCCGGTCCGCCTTGCGCAGGTTACAGGGCACGCAGGACGTCACGATATTGGCCCAATCGGTCTTGCCGCCGCGGGACTTTGGGAGAACGTGCTCGAGGTTCAGTTCACGGGTGCTGTATTTATGGCCACAGTAGCAGCAGCGATAACCGTAGTGTTCATAGATATTGCGCCGCGTAAACTTCACCTCGCCCACCGGCAGCTTGTCGTAGTGCCGCAACACAATGACTTCAGGCATCGCGATTCGGAACGTAGGCGTCGTGACGAATCCGGAAGGGTGGGTGTGGATCAGCTGCGACAGCTCGCGCCAATCTTCAAAATTGTAGGTGCGGTACTCTTCATCCACGACTCGGGCATGATCCAGATAGACGAGGGAGAGCGCGCGCTGCCAGTTTGCAATATGCACCGCGTAGAAATTCCGATTTAACACCAGCACATCGCTACTCATAGTAATTGCCGCATTCTAGGCGAAATTTCGCACATTTGTCAATTATCACTAAATTTAACCTCCGCGACATCTGGATGTAACATTCATAGGCTACGTTCAGGGTATGAGAATTGCACTAGCCTGTTTGACCCTATTAGCGGCATCGATGTGGCCGGCGCCGGTCTTGGCCAGCAAAGGACAGTCCGGCGTGGACCAGATTGCCATGGCCCTGGTGCCCGCCAACCCGGTCATGATGCTGCCCGGGATGCGGGCTTTGCCGCCAACCAATCCCGTCGGCTACGAACCTATCCCCAGACCGCTGATTTCCGATGTGACCAACTATCCGAATCCTTTCGACTCCCGCAAATCCGGACCGGAAGGGCAAACACAGATCGCCTATCGTCTTGATCAGGACGTTCCTGTGACCGTGACCTTATACGATTTGATGGGATTTCGCGTGCGCCGCTGGCAGTTCAGCGCCGGCCAGAACGGCGGACGGGAAGGTGCGAATGCCTTCCCGTGGGATGGAACCAATGAAACGGGCCGGAAAGTCTCCAAAGGGGGCTATCTGGCGCAGATTGAAGTCGACCTTCCGGGAGCTGCCGTCACCGTTATCCGCAAAATCGGCCTCATCCATTAGACCTATTCCACTAGAATTTACATTGTTTTAACGTATTGTTCACTTCCCTGTAACACAGTCCCGTTAAGCTTAGAGTGTGGAAGAGATCTATATGCTAAAGGCTAACACCTCATCGCCCGTTAAACAGCTCATGAGCGGAGACGCCGTTCAGAGCATGGTTCACGACCTCCGGACACCTATGACCGTGATCAAAGGCAACCTGCAGCTCCTTTTAAGCGGCGTGATGGGCCGGATGTCCGAAGAACAGGTGATGCTCATCCAGCGATCCGTCGGCCCTCTGGAAGAGCTGATCCTGATGACGGAAAATCTTCTGCAGGCCACATCCCTTGAAAAAACTGGATTCAACCTGAAGCTGGAAGAGACTGAGCTGGATAAGCTCCTTTCGGATGCGATCGATTTTTATTCGACCCCCTTTAAGCAACGCGAAATGCAGATTTACCGCCATGGAAACACCTTCGGCACCCGCCTTCGCGTGGACGTCTTCTGGATGAAGCGGGTTCTCAGCAATCTGATCTGGAATGCTTACAAGTTCACTCCCGATCACGGGAAAGTGCTTATTTATGTGCGCCACAACGGCGACGACCTGGATCTGGTCGTCGAAGATAATGGCCGAGGAATCCCGGCTGAGAAATTGAACCTGATCTTCGAGAAATTCAAACAGTCTTCTCCCGCCTGTGACGGCAAGCTTGGAACCGGCCTGGGCCTTTGGATCTGCAAACGCATCCTGGAGCTGCATGGCGGCTCGATCCGCGTCGAGTCGGAAGAAGGCAAAGGCACCCGTTTTATTTTGACGATCCCCTCCAGCTGCATCCTCTAACCTGAATTCGGGCCTTAAGGTTGTATGATCGACGCGTGGTGCGGTCCAAAGTTTTTCTTGTTTTCCTGGTAGGCGTTGCGGCAATGCTTCAAGCAGAACCATCGGAGCCGCAGTCTCCGGCCATCCCGAAGCAAGTCCTTACGATCGACCTTGCCGGCGCTGTCGCCGGCCGTGTCAATGAACCAAATGCCTCTTTTTATCAGGTCCCCTCGGAGGCCACAGTTGATTTTCTGCAGCGGCATTCCCTGTCGGGTCCTTCCTTATATTGGGATGCGGGGGTGAGAGGCGATTACTTTTCTTTCGATAACCGCAGCCCTTTTTTACTGCAGCATCTGCAGAGTTATGCCGCGCAATTCGGCCTGGAATACTTCGTCGGATCGGAGGCGGTCGCTTCGCTCACGCTTCGCCCGGGCTTCTACTTTGAGAGTGATCTCACCTTATCCTCGTGGGATATCCCCCTCGACTTTGTGACCGGAGTGCCGATCAAACAAGGTTTCAGTGGAATCCTCGGCGTCAGCGCGGCCCGGTTTTATCATCGCCCCATACCCATAGTTGGATTTTCCTGGACCATCGATCCGCGCTATCGCCTGGATCTGGCCTACCCGAATCCGGCGCTGGTCATGCAGGTCAAAACAGGCTTCGAGGCGCGCCTGGCGGGGACATTGATTGGCGACGGGTATCGCTTGGATTCAGACACGGGCCGTTCAAAAGTGGAATATTCCGAGTACAGGGTCGGCCCCGCCGTCACCGTCGAAATCCGGCCCGGAATAAAGCTGATCGGCGATGCCGGTTACTCTGTGTTCCGGCGTTTTGATTTTTTCAGTGAATCGCAGCGCTTCGACACAGGCGGCGCGCCGTATGTTCACGTCGGAGTGGAGCTGTCACGCTAGGGGGGCCGCGGACCGGACGAGGGTGTCAGGCGACCGACATGCCTGTTTCAGGAATGCAGGATTTAAAAAAATCGGCCAAGTGCCGGATCACGGCTTTCTTCTGTTTATCCACCGTAATCACGTGATAGCAATCATCCAGCAGGACCATCTCTTTCGCTTTTGATCCAATCGAGTCGTAGACCAGCTGCGCATTGCGCGGGCTGGTCATGTCGTCTTCTTTGGCTTGAAGGATCATCGTCGGCGTCGTCACTTGGGTGAGAGTTCCGCGCACGCGCTGAATAAGTCGATCGACCTCGGCCAAGGTTCTCAGCGGAAATACGGAATGTCCCTTCGACGCCGAGGAAGGGGTGGGTTTTATTGTTTCTGATTTTCGCGTGCTGCGCCGCCAAACATCCAGCCACTCCCGGAAAATCGAGGAGGGGCGATAGACGGCACGGACTTGATCCTGAAGCCATTCGTCTTTGATCCCGAACGGCGACCCGTCAATATGAAAAAACAGGTGCTGCCAACGGGTGGGCACGAGAGTGATGCATAGAGGCAGTAGAAAATGATGCCACGGCGTGTTCCATCCATCGTAGATGAACGTCGGCGAGAGGACACCGACGCCCGCCAGCGGCAAATGCAGCGACGCATCCAGCGCGAGGAGCGCGCCCGCGCTTAAGCCCGCCGCAAAGACGGCATCATAACGCTCCAGCGCGAAAGAGAGCTGGGTTTTCACATGGTCGCGCCATTGGACTTCCGTCGTTTGCGCGAGGTCGCGCAATCGGCCGCAATGACCGGGCAGCGTCGTGGCGTAGATATCGCAGCCGGATCGCGCCAAGCCGAGGGCCAAATAGCGCATTTCAACCGGCGTTCCAGTGATCCCATGGATGAGATAAATGAGACGACGGGATTTCCCGGACAGAACGAAATCCGTCGGCGCCCGGGCGGGCATCCGATCGAGAGGGTGCGGAGGCTGAAGAGAGGTGGCGCTCATTTCCCCGACGATTGTTCGATCCGTTGGCTAATGAAATTCACGATGTCTCCAGGGGTTTTCGCCTTATGGGCTTGTTCATCAGGGATATCGATCCCGAAAGCTTCTTCAACCGACAAAATGATCTCCATCGCATCGAGCGATGCCACCCCGAGATCGTTTTGGAGCAGCGCATTCAATCGGACGTCGGCCGGCTTCATTTTGAGTTGATCCGCGATGATCTTCTGAACGGTGGTCGACACGTCTTTTTCGCCGGTTCCCCTGGGTGCGTCCGTCATGCCTTAAGCCTCCCCTCGGATGACGATCGTAGCATTGTTGCCGCCAAAGGCAAAAGCGTTGGAAAGAGCGACGTCAACTGAAGATTTCCGGGCTTTATTGGGCACAGTATCCAGCAGGCAGGCTGGATCGGGGGTCTCATAATTCAACGTGGGCGGGACCTGGCCCGTCTTGACACTCAAGGCGCACGCCAGGATTCCCATCGCGCCGGCTGCGCCGAGCATATGCCCGGTCACGGGCTTGGTCGAGCTGACCATGAGTTTGTCGGCATGGGCTCCAAAAGTTTTCCGGATACCCAGCGCTTCAGCCTCGTCATTATTGAGAGTTCCAGTGCCGTGGGCATGGACGTACTGGACGGAGGTTGGCGCGACGTTGGCATCACGCAGGGCCGCCTCCATGGATTGGCTCATTTCTAGCCCGTCAGGTTCCGGCGCCAGGATATTATAGGACCCGTTCGTGGACCCGTATCCCGCCACTTCGGCATAGATATTGGCTCCACGGGCGCGAGCGTGACCGGCTTCTTCAAGGACAAAAATCACAGCACCTTCCCCCATGACGAACCCATCACGATTCTTGTCGAATGGCCGGCAAGCCTTGGCCGGATGGCTATTCTTATCCGACATGACGTGCAGCGCATCAAAAGCCCCGAAGGTGATGGGAGAAAGCAACGACTCCGTGCCCCCGCAAAGGACGACCCGGCAGCGGCCTGTTCGAATGAGATCAAGCGCATATCCCACGGCGTGATTGCTGGATGAGCAGGCGGTCGAGAGCGTCACATTGTGGCCGCGAATTTTCCATTGGGACGCCATGTAGGCGGCCGCCGCATTCGGCATGATCCGCGGCACAGACCCCGGACGAATCGAGCGGGCGCCTTTCCGGGCATAGACTTCGGCCTGCAGCTCAAAATAGGGGAGGCCCCCCATCCCGCACCCCATCACAATTCCGGCATCAACGGATCCGGCGGGTATGTCAATCCGGCTGTCTTCCAGAGCCAGGTGGGTGGCCGCCAGGGCAAAATGGGTGAATCGCTCGGTCGTGGCCATCAATTTCTCGGAGATAGAACTTGGAACACCCAAGTCCGTGACCTCTCCGGCGATCTGCGTGCGGTAACCGTCCGCCTTAAACAGAGAAATCGGACGGATACCGCTGCGGCCCTCTAGCAGTGATGCCCAGGTTTTTTTCCATCCCGTCCCGGCGGGAGTGACCGCACCAATACCGGTAATGACGGCTCGCGCAGGTGACATTAAGACGTTGATTTAGCGCTGCAGGTTTTGAAAAGATGATCGAGCATTTCGACGGCCAGATCGATTTCCTCTTTTGAGATTTCGAGCGAGGGAGCCAAGGTAAAAACGTTCTTGTAATGCCCTCCGATATCTAAGACCAGCCCCATCGGACCGCGTGAGGTGGAGATTCCTCCCGCCAAGCCCGCTTCAAAGACTTTATCCGCCAGCGCCTTGTTCGGCGTCCAGCGGTCCTTCTCCGTGACTTCGATGCGCAGAGCCAAACCCAGGCCCGACACATCTCCGATGGTCTTATGGCGCTTTTTCAGTTCCTGCAATCGCTCAAGGAAATAGGCCCCCGATTCCGCGACCTTTTCCTCATAGTGACGCTGTTCAATCCACTGCAGGGTGGCCAGCGCCGCCGCAGTCCCAAGGGGGTTGGCCGAAAAGGTGGAGTGCGTTGATCCCGGCGGGAACTTCTGAGGAGAGATGAGCCGCTCTTCCGCCCACACGCCGGACAGCGGATTGAGGCCGCTCGTCATCGCTTTCCCGAAGACCACGATGTTCGGCGTGACCCCGAAATGTTCAAGGGCCCAAAACTTCCCGGTCCGGAAAAATCCCATTTGGATCTCATCATCCACCAGAAGGATTTTTCGCTCATCCAGGACCTTTTTAATCCGCTTAAAATATTCCGGAGGCGGAATGAGGTATCCTCCCGTCGCCTGCACCGGCTCCACATAAAATGCCGCGAACTCGCTTTCCTTCGCCCGCGAATCCCAGAACGAGTTATATTCCGTCTCAAACAATGTCTCGAATTGTTTCGCGCAGTAATAATCGCAGCTGTCCAGCGTCTTCCCATAGGGGCAGCGGAAACAATAGGGGAACGGCACGAAATGGGCGCGGTTTGAGAAATGACCAAAGCGCCGCCGGTAGCGGTAACTGGAAGTGATTTCAGACGCTCCCAGAGTCCGGCCGTGATACCCGCCAGTAAAGGCGAACATCAAGGTTTTTCCTGTCTCATTTCGGACCAGCTTCAGAGAATCCTCAATGGCCTGGGCGCCGCCGACGTTGAACTGAATGCGGCCCTGGACTCCGAAGGCGCGCAGGCATTCGTTGGCCAGCTTTTCGGCCAGAAGAATTTTTTCCGGATGGAGATATTGACAGGCCAGCTGAGGCAGCTTGTCGAGCTGGGCCTTGACGGCCTCGATCAGGGCCGGGTTGCGGTAACCAAAATTGACGGCCGAGTACCACATCTGAAGATCGAGATAGGCGTGGCCCTCTCCGTCGTAAAGGAAACTCCCTTCGCACGACTCAAAGATTTTAGGGACTGGCGAGTAGTGAACGGTGTCTCCATACGAGCAATAGCGGGCCTCTTTTTCGCGCAGACTTTCTTCATCCAAGGAAAGGAGGGGCGACCGCGTCATCGAACAAAGATCTCGTCTGGAAAAAGGTGTTCGGCCACCTCCGTGAGAGTGTCAAACGACTGGTAGGGAATGTTCTGAGATTCACACCACACTTGCAGCGCCCCTTTCGCATAGACGCTGTCCATTTTGGCGGAAACGCAAAAGTCCGACCGGCCGTCTCCGATGTAAACCGATTGAACACCCCGTTGGCGCACGACGCCCGTGATCGAACATTTGCAGGTCCCCGCGCGGCTTTCACAGGCGGGCGCGGCGTTGGGAAACTCGAGTGTGGGAGTCCCATCGGGCTTCCAGACGATATGATTGGCATAAAAAGGGATGTGCGCAAGACCATGGCGGCGCAGGACTTTTTCCACGACGATGTCCAGCCCGTCACTGATAATGGTCAGGGGAAAGCCTCGCTGAGCACAGCGGTTGACCAGGATGAAAATGCCGGGATCAATCGCCAGGCCGGCGGCAAATTGGACGAGCGTTTCACGGTCCGCTCGAATCAACTCCACCTGCTGGGAAAGACACTCATGGCTGGAAATTTCCCCATGCGCCCACAGCTGTTCCCATTCTCGCCAGACCGGCAGAGCAAAACGCTGCAGAATTGCATCAGTGCCATCCACCAGGGTAATGGTACCATCGAAGTCACAAAATACGTTCATAGAAAGACGGCAAAGTATACCAATTTTGTTACATCAATCGACCCCACCTTTACCGTCGTAGAAAGTAACACGCCTTAACATCTCATTTTCTTCATTGCGCGTCTGAAAACCCGCCGGTACACTCGAACACAGTGGATAACCAGCAATTTCTCGACGTGGCCTTTAAGAACCTGCCCGGCGGGCTGATCCTCGTGGACCTGCGCGGAAGAATCCGCGCCATCAATGAAACGGCCGAATTCCTGCTGGGCTTGGCCGGAAAAACAACGCCCGGCGACCATTGCCGGAACGTGTTAGATGCCCATCCAAAGATCGTAAAGGTTCTTCAGGACACCTGCGCCAGCCAGACCGGAGCCAGCCGCCAGGAACTGACCACGGAGCGCGCCGACGGCGAGAAAATGGTCATCGGCTACAGCACGGTCATCATGAAGAACCCGGCAGGGGAAGCCTTCGGGGCGGTGATGACCTTCCAGGACATTACGCGCCTGATCCCCCTCATGGATTCCGAACAGTTCCTGAATATCGCTCTGAAAAACATGCCCGGGGGACTCATCTTCGTGGATATCCAGGGCCGCATCCGCGGCGTCAATGAAATGGCCAGGAAGATCCTCGGCATGAAGGAAGACGTGGAAACGGGCCGCGAATGCCACAAGGCCCTGGCCGACTACCCCCAGGTGTACAAAGTGCTTCTCGCCACCTGCGAGAGCCTCGCCGCCGTCAATCGTCAGGAAATCACGACCCGGAAGTCCGATGGCGAAAAATTGACGCTGGGCTACGGTACGTTGATTCTTCGCAATGGCCAGGGAAAACCCATCGGCGTGGGCATGACTTTTCAGGACATCACTCGCTATATTCCCCTGCCCCTCAAAGCGGAGTTCATCCGTATTGTGGACCGATTCTTTACACCTTTTGCCCTGGCCCTGGTGGCCTCTTCCTTATACCTCGGATTTGCCGAACCGAAGATCAAGGCCATCTCCATCGGGCTGGTGATTTTTCTGGGAATTTTTAACGAGATCACAGCCTGGATGGCCCGGCGCCGGACGGAATGGGCGATCCCCATCGGGTCCACCCGCATCGTCACCAATTTCGTCGCCAACGTGGCCCTGGTCTATATGCTCGGCACCTTCTGGGGGCCCATGTGGCTGCTCTTCGTTCTGACGCCCGTCGCCACCGCCCTTTACGCCAGCTGGAAGCGCACCTTCGTCACGGCAGCCGTATCCTCGGCGGCCCTTCTCGGCATCTACTGGTCCCGCGGCCTCGAAGGATCGGTGGGTTGGGGACAGGCCTCATTGCATGCGGCGTTTATCGTTTTTATCAGCCTTTTTGTGAACTCCATTGCGCGCCTCGTCATGCAAATGAAAAACACCTCCTTAGCCGCCAAACCCGCCGCGAAACCAATTCTTCAAGTACAACCTGTATCCCAAGAGCAAAAACTAGCCGCTTAATCAATGCCGTCATTGCGAGCGAAGCGAAGCAATCTCTGAGATCGCCACGGCCGCCTTCGGCGGCCTCGCGATGACGGCCATGGACTTTGCTACAATCCTCTCGGTTGTATCTCACTCGCGAAAAGGGGGATCTGCCTGTGTCGTTTTCCTTAATTCCTAAAGATGAAAAGTTCTTCGATACTCTGGAAGAAGCGTCCGACAACGTCCAAAAAGGGGCGGGCGTCTTCCGGGAACTGGTGGCGGACTGGTCCCTGACCAGCCCTAAAATTCAGGAGATCCGGGACCTGGAACAAGAAGGCGACCGGATGACGCACGATGTGATCGACCGCCTGAACAGGACCTTCATCACTCCCATCGACCGCGAAGATATTCATGCCCTGGCGACCGAGCTGGACGACGTGATCGACATCATCCAGGCCACCATGGACCGGATGCAGCTCTACCGCATCAATAAATCCTCGCCCTTCCTGGTCCAGATGGCGGACGTGCTCGTCAAAGCCACCAACGCCATCGGCAAAGCGATCAAGAGCCTGCGCGATTTGAAACACACCCGCCGGACCCTGGATTTCTGCATCGAAATCAACCGCCTTGAAAACGAAGGGGACACCATCCTCAAGACCGCGCTCGGCGATCTTTTTTCCGACCATAAAGACGTCCTGGACATCATCAAGTGGAAGGAAACCTACGAGAACGCCGAATATGCCACCGATAAGTGCGAGGACATCGCCAACATTATCGAGAGCATCGTCGTGAAAAACGCTTAGATCGCTTCCATGTTGTCCACTCCCCACGCGCTGATCTTCATCATCGGGATCGCCCTGGTCTTCGATTTCATCAATGGGTTCCACGACTCCGCCAACTCCATCGCGACCGTCGTCTCCACCCGCGTCCTGACCCCACGCTACGCGGTAATTTGGGCCGCCTTCTTTAATTTCGTCGCTGCGTTCGGCTTCGGAGTCAAGGTGGCAACGACGATCGGAAAAGGAGTCATCCATACCGGAGTCGTTGATCCCACCGTCATCCTGGCCGCGCTCGTCGGAGCCATCGCCTGGGACCTATTCACCTGGTATTCCGGACTGCCCACAAGCTCTTCCCATGCCTTGATCGGCGGCTTCGCCGGCGCCGCCATCATCAAAGCCGGATGGGATTCCATCATCCCTCAAGGATTCATTAAAATTGCTTCTTTCATTGTGATCTCCCCCGTGCTCGGATTGGTGTTCGGCTATCTGCTGATGGTCGTCGTCCTGAATATTTTCCAGAGGATGATGCCCGATCGCGTGGATCGTATCTTCCGCAAAGGACAATTATTCTCAGCCGCTCTTTACAGTCTGGGCCATGGAACCAATGATGCTCAAAAGACGATGGGGCTCATTTACATTCTCCTGATCAGTTCAGGACATCTAGATGTGCACTCCTCTGTGCCTGTGTGGGTCATCTTAAGCTGCCACGCAGCCATCGCCCTTGGAACATTGTTCGGGGGATGGCGCATCGTCAAAACGATGGGGCAAAAAATCGCCAAACTCCGGCCAGTGGGCGGCTTTTGTGCCGAGACCAGCGGCGCGATCATGCTTTTAGGCACCGCTTGGGCGGGAATCCCCGTGAGCACCACGCACACGATCACGGGCGCCATCATGGGCGTCGGCGCCACGCAGCGCACATCCGCCGTCCACTGGGGCATCGCTGAAAAGATCGTCTGGGCCTGGATTCTGACTATCCCTGCCGCCGCCGTAGTCGCCGCCGTGAGTTACAAAGGCCTGGTCCTCTTCCACTAAGTTCGTCACACCACTGTCAAACCCGCCTGCTATGTTATGTAGAATTCATGAAGCAGATGCCAGCCAAGATCCTGATTATTGAGGACGAGAAAGACATCGTCCGCCTTCTCAAGTACAACTTGGAAAAGGAAGGCCATATTGCTTTGGCTGCCCACGACGGCGAAGCAGGGCTCGATCTCGCCAAAAAGGAAAAACCCGACCTGATCATCCTCGACCTGATGCTTCCTAAGATGGCCGGCATGGACGTCTGCCGCCAGGTCCGCAAAGAATCTTCCGTCCCTATCATCATGCTCACCGCGAAGAAAGAAGAACTGGATCGCATCGTCGGGCTTGAACTCGGGGCGGATGACTATGTGACGAAACCCTTCAGCGTCCGGGAGCTGATGGCTCGCGTGAAAACAATCCTGCGCCGCACCAGGCCCGGCGCAAAGGAAGATCAGATCTTCAGCGCCGGCCAGCTGCAGGCGGATTTTGCTCGCTACACCGTGACCGTCAAAGGGAAGCCCGTCAACCTGAGTTCAAAGGAATTCGAGTTTTTAAAAATCCTCATCCAGGCGGGCGGCAAGGCGCTCACGCGCGATCAATTGTTGGAACAGGTCTGGGGCCATGACCCCTCCTATGAAATCGACACGCGCACCATCGACCAGCACATCGCGCGCCTGCGCGACAAGCTGGGGCCGGAAGCCAAACGCGTCATTACGGTGAAGAACGTCGGATATCGTTTCGACACGGAATGAAACTCTCTTTCGGCAAGCGCCTCACGGCCAGCTACCTTTTCGTCGTCGCCGTCACGCTCCTCTTCATTGGCATCTTTCTAACTCCCCGCCTGCGGCGCGTTTTTTTGTCCCAGATCGAACAGTCCCTGGCGGCGCAAGGCACCCTCATCGCTCAAGACCTGGCGCCTCGCGTGGCCGGAGCGACGCTTCAGAATAATCTGGAGACGCAGGCCCTGCAGTACGGCCGGCAGATGGGCTACCGGGTGACCATTATCCGCGCCGATGGGCTGGTCGTCGGGGATTCCGAGCGGACTCCGGAGGAACTCCGGCAAATGGACAATCACCTGCGCCGTCCGGAAGTGCAGGCCGCGCTTCAATCCGGCGTTGGCCAATCGATCCGCCACAGCGCCACGCTGGATGAGAACATGCTCTATGTCGCCGTACCGGTCCATGGCGGCGCTGGAATTCTGCGCGTCGCTTTGCCTCTGGTCGAAGTCCACCGGCGTCTGATGCAGTTCCAAAAAGATCTTCTGAAAGCGGGCGCGGCCGCGCTGGTGGTGGCGCTGGGCGTCGCTTTGATTTCGGTGCGTCGCATCAGCCAGCCTCTCCGCGAGCTGGTCGCTCTGGCCGGCCGCATTGGTTCCGGGCAGAAAGAAGCCATTCCTTCCCTGGATTCCCGAGATGAGTTCGGGCGGCTGGCGCGGGCCTTTGGCGAGATGGCCGATCGCGTTGAAGAGAAAGTGGAAGAGCTCAGCCGCGAACGCACACAGCTCACCGCCATCCTGTCCTCCCTGATCGAAGGGGTGATCGCCCTCGATGACCAAGGACGCCTCCTCTTTCTGAACCCGGCGGCCGAACAGTTCTTCGGCGTCTCTTCTTCCGATGTCAAGGGACGGACGTTTCTGGAAGGACTCCGGCAGAGCCCTTTGAACGGCGTCCTGAGCCAGGCGCTTCTGCAGAAGCGCCCCATCACTCAGGAAATAAACGTTCATTCCCCTGTCGAACGCACGTTATCCGTGCACGCCATGCCGGTGAACTACGGGGAAAATCAAACGGGCGTTCTGGCCGCGCTTCATGACATTACGGAGCTGCGCAAACTCGAGAATGTGCGCCGGGAGTTTGTGGCCAATGTGTCCCACGAACTTAAAACCCCCTTGACCTCGATTAAAGGCTATGTCGAAACGCTCCTCGAAGGAGCGATCGACGATCCCAAACACAACCGGGCGTTCCTGCAGACCATCCATGAACACACGAACAACCTCGGCCAGATGATCGACGACGTGCTCAACCTCTCGACGATCGAAGCCCAGCGGGTGTCCTATCGATTCGAGTCGGTTGCCGTCAATGAGGTGGTTGAACGGATCGTCAACGCCCTGGAACCGATGGCGAAGACGAAGAAAGTGTCCATCAGCGCCGAATGGCCCGAGAGACTTCCCAAGGTCCGGGCGGACCGCGAAAAACTGGCGCAAATCGTGATGAATCTCCTCGACAACGCCATCAAATTCAATAAGGCGGGCGGGAAGGTACGCATCACAGCTGAACCCTATGGGAAGGAATTACGGCTCCGAGTCGAGGACACCGGCCGGGGGATCTCCCCGGAGGATTTGCCGCGCATTTTTGAGCGTTTCTTTCGCGGGAATAAGGACCGTTCCCACGAGATCCCGGGAACCGGCCTGGGATTGGCGATTGTGAAGCACTTGACCGAGGCCCATCAAGGGACCGTCACGGCCCAAAGCGTCCTCGGTCAAGGCTCAACCTTCCAAGTCACGCTCCCCCTGGCGTGAGCGAAAGTCACACAGGTTTTACCCGCTCGTTATAGGCTCGGAACCTCTCGATCCGTTAGAATGCGGATCGGGAGGTTGTTTATGCAGCCAGCAGTTTCGGACTCGCCAAGCGATCTGTACGATCCTTTCCTGAGCGGCTTTACTCATGACCTCCGCAGCCCTCTGTTCGCCCTGTTGGGTTACCTGCAGCTCCTCGATAAGCATCTGGTTCACAAGGCTGAATCGGAGAAATTATTGGAGTATCTCCGTCTGGCCCGGGAAGCCGGTCTGCGTTTAGACCAGATGGTCACGGAAATGCTGGATTTGACCCGTTTCGGTCATGGATCTTCTCCGATGGAGATGGGGATCGTTTCCATCGGAGATCTTTTCCGGCGGCTCTGGGCGACTTTTCATGTCATTGCACAGGAAAAGAAAATCTCCCTGCGCCTGGCGATGAAAGAAAATGATACGCTCACCGTTCGGGCCGATCGGCGTTATCTGGAGCGCGCGCTCGACAATCTGATAGGAAACGCCATCAAGTTCAACAGGCCCGAAGGAGAGGTCGTCGTCACGGCCAGCCGCCAAGACCGGCGTATTTTGTTCCAGGTGTCCGATACGGGATGCGGCATTCCCCGAGAAGCGCAATCCCGCATTTTTGAGCCGTTCGCGCAGGTCCGCGCCAGCGATCGCTCCATGGGGTTCGGTTTGGGCCTACCAATCGTCAAATTTATCGCTCAGGTCCATGGCGGCGGCATCGCCCTCGCTTCCGATCCCGGATGTGGAAGTTCCTTTACTCTCTGGCTGCCGGATCATCCTCCCGTCGAACCATGACCACCCTCAAAGAAGAGTTTCTGGCCTCCAGCCTTCGCAAACAGATCGCCTGCCTAGAGGAACTTCTGGCCGAGCTGGAGAAAGACTCAGTCCAAGACAAACGAATCCTCTTGAAAACCCGCAACGTGGAAGCTAAGCTCCGGGAACTCCGCAACCAGTTGTCGCCCCAGGCCTTCTAGACCTCTCAACGATTAGAAAGAAAAAGCAGGAGGATCAGAATTCCCGCCGTATTCAGGACGAAAACGGCGGCGGAGGCGCAGTCTTTGGCCACCTTGATGCGGGAATGAACTTCCGGATGAAAGAGGTCGCACATGTTTTCAATGGCGGTATTGACGAGCTCCGCGGAGAGAACTCCTGCCGCTAAAAGCGTAAAGATCGCCCACCAGACCACGGGAGCCTGCAGGGCCGCCAGGAGAACAACAACCAGGAGCACGGCGACGGCCTCTAGGCGCAGGCTGGACTCCGCCTGCCAGGCGGCTTTTAAACCATCCACGGAGTATTCGAATCGTTTGCGCAACGGCAGGGGTTGCTTTTTCATGGGCCTAGGGTACCATAAATAGTAGAAGACCCAGGCAGGACATGACCCAGTAATCGACCGGCAGACCCAGCAGCCAGTGTTTGTGCCACCAGATTTCTTTGCGGTGATAGCGACTCCAACCATAGTGTGGGTTCAAAACAAACCACAGAAAATCTTCAATCACCCAGAACACAAGAGTAGCGGCTTCCACGTGACATTCCCCTCGCCAGGACCAGGCGCCGGCCCAGAAAAATGGTAGGTGGAACACGCCGAAGACGAAAGCAAAGGCCCACGCATGGTAGCCTGTTAAAGGGCGGCCGCCCATGAAAATGTCGAGAAGAATGTGCTTTTTGATCCGCCAAGTGGGGAGTTTGGCCGCCCATCCGTGACGGCCTTCAATTTCGATCTCCATTTTGGCCCACATGAAGGCGGCCAACGGTACGAACAGCAGAAACCACCGGCTCATGAACATCTCATGCGGCGGCCATGAAGTTTTGGATAGATGTTTCGGCGATGCGGAAGGCGGAATCTGGATGAGCGCAGGCGGCAAGATTCGTTTGAAATCGAAGCTGCTCCAAAGGATCGCTGAGGATTCGCTCAACCAGCCGCGGGAGATCGCGCGGGACGCTGGCGCGAAGCGCGACATGATGACGTAGCGCAAAATTGGCGTTACGCTCCTCCTGCCCGGGAATCGGCGCATAGAGCACCATGGGCCTACGTTTAGCCAGGCATTCGGATACCGTAAGCCCCCCGGGCTTGGTGATCACCAGATCGCTGATCGAAAGAAGCTCGTGCATGTTGCGCACGTAGCCTTGATTGAAGAGCCGGATGTGCGACGGAGGCGCGAGCCGGTTCAGCCGTTCCCGCAAGGTTTCGTTTTTCCCGGCAACCGTCACAATCTGGACGGGGCGGTTTAGACGAAATAATTCCTGAACGCTCTTCTCCAGCATCGGCAGGCCAAGACCGCCGGCCAGGACGAGAAGAACGGGCTTGTCCGGGTCCAGATCCAGTTTTTTCCGGAGCAGCGCCTCCGAGACCGGCGCAAGAAAAACCGGGTGAACAGGAATTCCCGAGACCACGATGCGCGACGGAGACACGCCCTGCGCAGCCAGACGACCGGCCAGCTCTTCATGCGCCACATAGTAGCGGGCTATGTTATCCGAGATCCAGAAGCGATGCACATCGTAATCCGTGACGACGCATCCGAGCGGAATCCGCCGGAGCCAGGGATACGGATGATCCTGCCGCAGAAGCTGGGGAATTAAAAAGTGGGTGGCCAGAATCAGGTCCGGCTGCACGCACGAAAGGTAGCGAAAAAATGGCGCCGCATAATGCCTCTGTGCCCGGCGCAGCCAGGCCGCGATTCCTTTTTCGGGCGGCGTCCGATCCCAAAAGGAATAAATACGTCCCCATAAAGCCGGTGTTCGATTCACCGCGAAGCTGTAGCCTCCCGCATACATGCGATGAAAACTGGGCGAGACAAAATTCATTACATCAATATGAATCGCTTTGACTTCCGGGCGGCTTCGCCAGAAAGCGGCTTGAACGGCTTCGGCCGCCCGCACATGACCTGACCCCGCCGAAACCGAAGTCAAGAGAACTTTCATACGCCCACAGCCTCGATTTCTTCGATTGGAACGGAAACGGGCGCCTTCGCTTTCATGAGATCGATCCAATGCAGAATTTCCAGGCGTCCGTTCGGATGTTCCACCAACGCGGTGCAGCTTTCCACCCAATCGCCGTCATTGCAATAGAGGAACCCGTCGATCTCCCGCATCTCGGCCTTATGGATATGCCCGCAAACGACGCCCTGCACGTGATGCCGTTTCGCCGCCAGGATCACGATGTTTTCAAAAGCCGATATAAAATTAACGGCATTTTTCACTTTATGTTTCAGATAAGCTGAAATCGACCAGTACGACATTCCAAGACGGGCGCGCAACTGGTTAAAAAGACGATTGACGGACAGCATGAATTCATAGGCTTCATCCCCGATATGCGCCAGCCAGGGCGCGAATTTGACGACACTGTCAAACTGGTCGCCATGAAGCACGAGGAGTTTTTTACCATCCGCCAGAGTGTGTATGACTTGAGGCGCCAGCGTGACGCGACCGAAGTCATGTTTTCCGAATTTTCGCAGAAACTCATCGTGATTGCCCGGAATAAGGATGACTTGCGTGCCTTTACGCGCCTTGCGCAGTAGTTTTTGCGCCACATCGTTATGGCTTTGCGGCCAATACCAGGATTTGGTGAGCTGCCAACCGTCGACAATATCGCCGACCAGATACAGATAGTCGGATTCGGTTGAGCGCAAAAAATCGAGCAGATAGTCCGCATGGCAGTTGCGCGTTCCCAGATGCATATCGGAAATCCAGATGGTTCGATAGCGGCGAGTCGCCTTATGCGAAGAGGAGGAAGCTTTGGACGACAAGTCGTCGGATGGCGGGAAATTGGCCCCTCCCGCATCTGAGAAAAACGAATTCCAGACAGACCGAAATGGGTTCATATCGTTTTAGATTATCAGCTCTCCGTCGGAAATGCGATGCAATCCGTGTAAATTCTGCGTAAAACCCTCATGACATTCCGGAGCCTTTATCGTCATCCACTTGTCGCACACTTTTTACGGACTGACTATGGGTTTTAGAGGTTTCGTGTGCTAATAATAAAGATAGGAGGTTGTGTATGACTGGCACCATTACAGCGCAATACTTGAGCTACCACTTAAAGAAGGAAGTCGATTCTCTCAACCAGCTGGCTGACCAATTGCAGAACGGCCAGGTCGCGGTGACTGGGGTTTCTCCCATCCTTCGTGAAGCGGAAAAGCAATTCCGCTTGCTCAGTAAAGCGGCGGAACTTCGAAGTTTTTAGTGCCCCCCTCACCCTTGCAATAAAGCACTGCGCACCTTACGCATGAATATTTCTTATTACAAGGGAAAGCTGGCATTCATCATGGGAGGTTCGGAAGGAATCGGGCTATCCATTGCAGAAGGCCTTCTGAAAGCCGGCGGGAATGTTCTGATCGCCTCGCGCGATCTCCAAAAGCAGCAGGCGGCATTAAAACATCTGGCCGCCTTTAAACAGGATCAAGGCCAAATCCTGGAGAGTCTCTTGCTGGACGTGACTTCGCGACCTTCAGTCGCACAACAGCTAACCCAATCTTGCGAGCGCTACGGCTGTCCGGATTTTCTGATCAACTGCGCGGGATATACGCTTCCCGGTTATCTTGAAAGCCTTTCTTCCGAAAGCATTCATGCCGTCATGGAAACGAATTTCTTTGGAATTGTCTACACGACAAAAACTCTTCTGCCTCATTTTTACAAGGAACGTCGCGGGCATATCGTGAATGTATCATCGATGGCGGGGCTTTTAGGTGTTTTTGGCTATACCGCTTACTGCGCGACGAAATATGCTGTGGTCGGATTTTCCGAAGCGCTCCGCCGGGAAGTCGCGCCCTACGGGGTGCGCGTTTCGGTGCTTTGTCCCCCCAACACACTCACTCCGGGCCTCGAAAAGGAAAACCGGATCAAACCACCCGAAGTCTTGAAAGCAGAAGAAACAGTCAAAGCCGTCGATCCGGGCGTTGTTGCGCGCGCGCTGCTGGAGCAACTTCCAAAGAATCGGTTTGTCATCATTCCCACGTGGGACTCACGACTGATCTGGCGTATCGAACAGCTTTTCCCCAGATTGGTCGACAGGATTCTCACCAGGCCTCTGCCTTTGTCCTAAAGAAGAATTCTTTTGGTCCGTGCGTAAGTCTCGATTATTTCACAAGTATCCTGAATGGGAGAGCGGGCGGTAAAGCGGGCGGTTAGTGCGGCGCATTGCGACTGGATACGCGGATCAGATGTCAATCGACGCAGCTGAATCTCAACAAGACCCGATCGATAGGCATGACGGCCAATGGAAAAAGCAACACCAAGCTTTTGTAACCGCTTCGCATTGTCAAATTGATCAAAGGCGAGAGGAACAATCAATTGAGGAACCCCTGCCGCCATGGCCTGCGCAGAGGTCCCGATGCCGCCGGCATGAACCACGGCTTTTGCTCGCGGGAAAAGCCGCCCAAAGGGAGCCGATTTCACGTGGATAATGGCCGCAGACAAATCGGATGGAACTTGTTGCCCAAAAGGCGTTACGAACACACCTCGAAAGCCCGCCCGGCGACAGACCAGAGCTGACTCGTGAAAGAAACGGTCGGCATGCTTCATAGCGGTGCCAGGCGTAAAAACGATGGGACGATCTCCGGATGACAAAAACGATTCGAGCTCAAGGGGTTCTCTCATAGAACCGATCGCTTTGTCGATAGGAAAACCTGTCAGACGAATCTGAGGCGGCCAGTCCGGCCTCGGCGACGCGAACCAACGAGGGAAAAAGCCAATCACCCGTTCCGGAGAAAACAGCCAACGAGACAAAACATGCTTCGCGCGCGGCAAACCGAGGCTGGATCGGAAGGCATTGACATCCGATGTCACTCTTGCGGAGTCATGGACACAGCATAAACCATACGGCGTCAAAACGATGGAGACCGTGGGGATTTGAAGTCTGTCTTGCGCAATCCGCGCTGCGACTGAATACCGCGAGGCGACAATCACAGTTTGACCGGGGACATAACATCGAAGAATAGCCTCATAACCGGCATGAATTGACGGCAAAATCGAATATTGATAGAAAACTTCAACTCCTTTGCGCGGATGATAGAGGTGCGGGCTTTTCATCCCCTTCTCTTGCTCATCCGCCTTGCCCATCTCGACAAAGTCCAGGCCCGCCGCTTCGACCTGGGATTGGAAATATCGGTTCGTGATGACCGACACTTTGTGTCGACGGTGACTTAGCTGAACCCCCAGCCTGATGAATGGCCACACATCGCCTGCGCTTCCCACGCAAACCAATAGAATTCTCACGCCGCGATTCTAGCAAAGAGCGCAATAGGACTAAGGTCTAAAAGTGTTGGGCCTTTAGGAATGGGCCTTTTTTTTACACGGTCGTCACGTCTCCTTCATGCTCAATTTCTAGGATATAAAAGCTGTCAAAATACACGAAAAATGAATCGTTTTATCCTACGTCTCGTTGCTTGCTTACTGGTCCCAGCGGTGATCTTTGCGGATCCTGTTTGGGCGGCGGGAATCGCTGATACTTGGCATTCCCACGCTCCAGTCGTTTCGATGCAAGTGCCCTCGGCGACTGCTTTTCAATCTCAAGCGCTGCAAGCACGTCTGGCAACCGGATTTCGTGGATATGCGGCCGCAGTCTGGGCCTGCCGTCTGCTCGGGGTCGCTGCCCTGGGCCTGTATGCCTTCCACAACGGCTCTGCGTTCCTCTCGGCGTTGAAGCCCGTCTTTTCACAGGTTTTCTCCATGCTCTCCCAGCATTTCCTGTCCGTTTTGCTCACTACTTGGTTCTTGGCGATTGCTTTAGCCGTCTTACGTCCCACCTTGAGAAAAACGCCCTCCGGTTCCGCAGTGAATTCAGGCATGTCTCGAGGAGCCTTTGGCGTCGTCACCGCCATCGGTTTGGTCATGACCGCCTCTCAGGCGCGGGGACAAGAGCCGAAGCCAGCCGCGCCGCCGTTCGGTATCTCTCAGGATTTGGAGGTCCCCAACCTACAAAACCTGCCGCACACGTGGATTCAGGGCGATCCACCGACCAAACCGATTGAAACGGTGGATGACGTCATCGACTTGGCCCTTCATCGTCATCTGAAGATTTCCGAATCCTGGGATGCGATCGTCAAAAAACGCGACGAACTGAGGCTTGAGCTCATGCCTAAATCCAGTCTCGTATTTAAGAATGACATCGCCCATGCTGGGCCGACAGCGACCGCTGGTTCGTCTGGCGTTGCCTTCGGACTCGCCGACTTTTTTCTAAACGGCGCATTCCAGCGTGACAATTCGCCAAATCGCGTTGATTCCTTCAGCGAAAGCCCGCGGCTATCTCAGCGGTTGTTGGATATCTTCATGGGCGGCGTACAAATCCATCCCAAGTCCGAGCAAGCCGTCTATCAAGCGAACCGCTTGAAAGTGCTGATGGCATTCCGCGCAGAATATGGGATGGAGGTTGAAATCGCGGCGGGACAGGTGGCTCACGCCATGATCGACATCTTTTTCCAAATCGCGGATTTGGATATCCAGATTTATTACAAAAACCTAGAAATCAAAAACTTGCAGCGCGCGGTCGATTTCTACACCGCTGAAGAAGACTCCGGAGCCAATCACGGATTCCTTCCCGGCGCCCAACATTCCAAATCCGTGGCAGAACAGCAGTTGCGGGATTTTCAAGATCAACGCAAGCAGGCTGAAATCAAGTTCTACGGACAATTCAGCGAGCGAGACAAAGAAGCCCTGATGAAAGCGGGCGGCATCAAGCCTCGGTGGTCACCGGAAGCCGTTGAGCTCCCCACTAAACCCATCTTGATTTCTAATGAGCAATTCTGGGAGCATTTGGTTAAATTTTACGAGTTGGACCGACGGCCGAAAAATCCGGCTCCAGCAGCAAAGCCGGCAGGCTCCAAACGGAGGAAAACCAGCCAGGCACTACCCCTTCAGTCTTCTCTCATCCCATTAAACTGGGAAAATGTCGCCATGATGCTGGAACAAAAGGGTGACTCGGCGCGCGCCGCCAAAGTGAGAGAACTGGCCGCCCTGAAACCCAATGGATTGAATTTTGCGGACCCTCGAATTCGAGAATTGTATTATCAGATAACTTACCCAATCCCCGCCGATAGACCCGGAGATGTGCCGACGAGTCTCTCACCCCCATCGGATGAACAGATCATGGGAGAGGCGACTCGCTCAGCGGATACCTCTAAACCGGAGCATTCTCCCGTACAACGCTATCTGGTCGCGAAAAATGACCTAGCCATCTCTGTAGCAAAGCTTTATGACGCAAGGGAACATAACCTAACCCAGGTAACTATCTCCGCTCTCGCCGTGCTGGCTTCGATTTTCAACGTCAGAATTCAGCCGGCCCTCGTTATCAAGATCGGCACCAAGGATGAAAAGCGCGCTCTGAGTCAGCTCCGAACGATTAATAATTCCGATCAGGAACTTATTAGAGATGGAATTGAAAAGGATGAACAATCGGAGAAAGGGGAGTGGGAATCTCGCGAACTTACAGTGGCAACCAAGCGCAACGACATTGCGAAGAAGTGGAACGCCATTGGAACTCAGATTGGTCTGCTGGAAAGGGAACTAAATCGGGATCGAGACGCCGAACCGGAGTTGAATGCGCAGGTGGAAAACGTCCAGAGGGAAGTGCAGGTGATCGAGCAGGCTCATCTGGCGGCGGTTCGGGCTCGGGTCGGTCTGGCGCTCCAGTCCGGATTACGAAAAAGGATTATTTTTGATCTGGCCGGACTCGCCCAACGCGCCGCAAATATCGATTACAAAAAAGAGCAGGCAAGACAAATCGCAGACCACGCGGCGCAAGAAGCCGCCAGAACGAAACGCCACGAACGCCTCAAGACGGTTCTTGGTCGGCAGTTGCAAGGCATCGGCATCCTGGCGGCGATCCAGGGCCTTATGAAGCTGGACAAATGGTCCGGCTTCAACGACCATCAAGCAAACTCGGCTCTTCTTGAACCTTTCCATGATATCCATTCTGTTTTGCTGTGGATCTGGCATATGCTGTCGACGGCTGTCGGTTGGTTGGCACATCCCGTGGCCGTTGTCCACAACGGGTTATCCCATGTCTTGATCCCCCTCTCCAATTGGCTCCTATATTCTCCCTTCGGGCCGGCAGTCGGAATTCTGATTTTGTCTGTTGGCGCCGCTTATGGATGGAGTCGCTTCTTTAAAGTCGAACTTCCTAAACCGTTGCGCTGGGTCTACACCTTCCTGACGGGACTATTGATGGCCGCCACGATGCCGTTGGAAGGACCCCAACAATTCGCGATCGCGATCGCCGTAGGGATCGTATTACAAGCGTTCGTGCCGTGGCGAAAATACCGGGACGGAACTCCCGGTGCCGAGTTCGTCACGCTCGGCCAGCTGTCCCGTCGAACTGCGATGAAAGGAGTCATCTTTTCAGGCATTCTATTCGCGATGGAATTTATCGCTCGATGGTTCGATCCGAGGCTCAAAAAACAGCGGCAGAAACTTAGAGACGCCGGGAAGAAACTTTCGGTCGAATCTGGTCAAATAGGCCTTCGGGAAACGGAATTTTTAAACTCCTATACTCCGCCCAAGGGCGTAACGGGGAGAGTCAAAAAAATTCAGTGGCCTGATCCCATAGAAAAATCTCTCGCCCTTATCAAGAAAAATCAACCCATCGTCTTCTGGACCGCTTCGCAGGAGGTGCGAGCCGAAGCCGCCAAAATGGGTTTATCGCTCCCCGGACCCCCGAGTGACGCCGTCATCGTGATCGAGCGAACCGACAGCCCCTTCGATCGAAAGTTGCTGGACCTTGTCAGGGATTATGAGACCCGCGAGAAAGCTCTTGTGGCCTTCCGACGCCGGAACGACGGGAACAAGAATCAATCATGGCAGGAACGCTACGAAGAAGCTTACCTTGCGATCATTCGCAGCCAAGCCCAAACGGTCATCGAAGAGGCCAATGAATTGAACTGGATGGCTTCTCAGCCCGTTCGATTCGATTCTGATCGTGTCATCCATCCCGATAATTTGGATGTAAGTGAAGATACAAAGCTGCCGCTCTTCAGTAATACTTATCAGCGACTGAAATTTACTTTTACAAAGGAGCAGGCTTTCTATCTATCGACGTTTTGGAGCGATCCTGACGTCTATATTCGTCTCAGCAATGGCCAGAAGATTCATTTGAATCGCATTGTCGGTATCGAAGAAGACACCCAATACAGCTCGGTGCAATCTAAGATGCTTGATCCCTATTTCATTCATCTTTTCGCGGACCTTGATCCACGTGATGCCGTCAATCAATCGATTTTCATCAACATTCCAAAAATCGGTTCGCTTACTTTCGACGGCTTTTTCACTGACACACCGGGTCGGGACCTGACCAAAGAGATTCCTCAGCTGGGCACGAACAGCCTTATCGGCTTCATTACGACCAAATATGACGACCCTGTCGAGAGTCGTTCTGATCCCTATCAGGTCGCCCTTAAAAGAGAAGCAGCCGTGCTGACGCATGGAGCCGATATCCTTGCCAATATCCTGAATCATGAGGCCAAGACCCATGAAGGGGGTCTTGGACGAAGCGACATGAATACGGGCGCATCGACTTCGATTCGCGAGCGCCAGGCACGCGAAAGCGAACCCGAACACTTGAAAACCCAGGCCAGTGAAATTGCACAAAGCGCGAGGAGACTGGCCACCGAAGGCATCGATTTCTCAATGCTCGCCGGCCGTGTCGCGGCCACGGTCGATGGAAAAAGGATCTATGCGGTGCGTCCGGGAGATTGGCTTAACAGCAGCTTCTTGACTCCGGCAGATTTTCAACACAACCGCTTCCATTCGGAATGGAGACGGATGGACCGGGCAAGGCCGCTCTTCGATGTTCATCTGCTAATGCCCGCTGCACAAGCCATGAGCGACGGCGATAAAGTCCAAGTGATCTTGCCGCGGGGGCTGCATCAGCTTGCCGGCACGGCCAGGATCGCAAGCCATGAACCGCAGGATCCCAACGTTCCTCAACCCATTGAAGTCCTGGAATTGCCATTCTCCCAAAGTGACTTTGTGAGCCAATTCCCCGAGGGAGTTTCTCCGCACACCGGCCTGGTCGTTGTCCAGAAGATCAAGAGTGCGCCCCCCGCCCAAGGGAAACAAGAGAAAACGCCGGGTCTTAGCCGGCGTAGTTTTTTTGTTCCCTCCAGCTTCGGCGGTAAAGCGACAATGACGTTTATCCTCTTGACCTCACTGGCCACGCTCGCCTTCGGGCAAAGCGGCAACCAGCCTGTTTCGCACGACAACCTCCTCGTCTCATTATTTGCGTTGATAATCGAGGCAGGACTGATCTTCTCCGTCGTGGAGGTCATCGCCGCCGTGAAGGAGCATGTGCCCGCCTTGATCTCGAGAAAGTCGAACGGCATTCAATCCGCCGCAACTGAAGAGCCCCATTCAAGGGAATTCAGAGAGGCTCCCGAGTTGGATTGGGAACCAATTGTTTTCGAGGTTCCCGAAACGCATACGCGTCTGACGGATGAGGGCGAGAAGTATTTGTCGGAAAATTTGATGAAGTTGCTGCCCAATGAGGTTCATATGTCATGGACGTCCGATGGGCGGGCCTGGATGCAAAACAAATCCCTGACCTGGGTTCAGAAACTGCTGTGGCCGCTGGGTTTCCTGGGCAAGAAATCATTCGTTGTTCGTCGCCACCGGCTCTTGTACGCCAATTATGCACGCTACAACGTCGGGCTGTGGCAATGCTGGCTCTTGTGGCATCGAGAAGTTTGGCGCGAGAAGAAAAGCTGGTTCGCCCAAAACAAGGTCGTGCACACGACTACCATGATTTCCTTGTATTTGGGCGTATTTCTATTCCTGTACTGGGGCTTTCCGTATTTACTCGTCTACTTAAATTTTTCCATCGAAGGTTCCACGCCTTTGGTTTCTTGGTTAATGCCGCTCGCCAATCCCTTTGTGCTCGACCCCGTGCGACTTTTGATTGATTCTCTTGTGGCCTGCGTTCTTTGGGCACTGCTGAAGGCACCCGGGGAAAGTATTCCCATCGTTTTTTGGGCGATCATCTATGGAACGTTGGGTTTGCTGTCGATGGGGATGGCTTACGATTTTAAAAAGAAAACAAATGTGGAACTCAAGAAAGCTTTAAGAGAGGTCAACGCGGATCCGCTGAACGTCAATGAACCGCCAAGCAGTGCCGAATCCAATACCCTCATACATCATCTGGGCGACTTGGCCGAAGAACTCCAATGGGGCCTGCTTCGCGTCCTGCCGCAATGTTCAGCTGACGTTCAGCAAGAAGTCGCCGAAAGTTTTTATGAATATGACCGTCATGTGCGCCATCAACAATGGGCCAGCCGCCTCGAAAACATCGCTCTCGATTTGTCGCCCGACGACTATACCGAGTCCAATGGACAGCCCGTTGATGCGGCGGCGATCCTGACGCAACGTAGCGCTCATGCGCGGAATGTCATCCAGATGCTGAGCGATAATCGCCATGCTCGAGGCGTTCTTTTTGCGATGATCGCGGGAGACATCACGGACCTGGCTCTGGAAGGATTACACGATCCGAATCGGGAAAACTCGTTAAAACCACTGATCGACGTCATTACGGAACGGACGAGATCATGGATTCAAGGGCTCTATGATCTGTACGGAGAAAATTACCGTCATCACCAGATTTTCCGAAACATCCACATTATTAACGACAAGATCACCGATCCCCGCACTCCGCGAGATGAGAGGAGCGGACTCGAGGATAAATTCCTTCGCTTGACCTCCGGCGACAGCCAATTCCAGGCTTTGGTGAAGGAGGCTTTCAGGGTTCCCCGGAGGATTGGAGCGCTTTTGACCCGCACTGTGAGCTTTGTGGTCGTTCGTACTTGGAGCCGGTGGGTCAAAAGCGATGTGGAACCTATTGATAGCGCTGTCGGAATGCTTCACCTGACGAGAGAGGCGGAGCCGCGGATGCGAAGCTACTTCAACGATGAGTTTCTGCGAGGCAAAGATGGCAGGGCTCAAACGAACACAGCGCGTCTCCTGATGGCCCAACGGCATGGAGACGAGTTGGCGGAAACCCTGATGGAATTTGGTATTCCATTATTCCCCAAACCAAGACGACGCCAATTGTATTACGGAACAGCTCTATTTGCGAACCTCCGGGAAGCCGTGCGTCTGCTTCACACGCTGACATGGCTCAACCGTTCCAGGGTCAATGCTCACAGTTCGAGTGTCCGAACAGACGGCATCGTAGATCAACTTTTGGACCGCATTCCACCGCGACTTCCATTTCTGTCAACTCTTTGCATGCGTCCACTCTATTCGGACCAATGGGCGCCGGATACGAAAACCGAGCACGGTCATGAACCCGTTGTGGTGTTCTCTTATGAGCAGGCGGATCTCGATCGCAACCTCGCCTGGAGAGGTTCGTTAAGAGTCATGTCCTCCGCACCACAATTGGCCACTTTAGGTCTTTTACACATGGGCGTCCTGTGGGAGAAGCGATGGTTAAGGGCCTCGATTGAAAACCGCATAATCGAATATGCGGCCAATCCTGCGAAGCTTGAGCGACTTGAATGGCTAAAAGCGAATTTATTCGACATTGGTAGTTATCTGGAAAGCCTCGGCATTGGCTGGTCTTACAATACCCACATGCCAGGAAATTTCAATGAAATGAAGGTTAAGAGGCCGCCTCCCGATAATCCTGACGATATCGGCCGATGGGACGGCATGCATTTATTTGGCCCGGACGTTGTGCCGGATGTCGTTATGGAATCTCGGAAATCGCCTCCGCGCAGGGGACTTCTCTGGGCTTTGGACAAGGCCGCTTAAGAAAGGACATATCATCATGAGCGAAACATTCGACGGCTTAAATGCAGGCGGCAATGTAACGGTGGATCAGTTTGTGATGGGGCCTCCACCCCTACCCTCTGATAAGAAGCCAAATTCGGCCTTCGAGAATCTGCTTGTCAGCGTCTCATCGGATGTCGGCAAGATCCTGGTGGGCTCCGCCAAGGCTTTCTTGAACGGGCTTCAAGGGATAGGAAAGTTCTTCGCTGGGAATTCCTCGATGCTGATAGGGCTTGGAATTGTCTTGGGCGCATTGGCCCTGGCCGCTTCCCTAATCATCAGGGTTGAAAATCATACCACGTCACTTGCAAAATCCACTGCCGCCAGCGCCGGCATCTTAAGTCCAACGCAGGCCGCTCAGCAAGAGAAACAACTCAATGCGGATTTGGCAAAAGGAGCTAAAACCCTGGAATTTTTCGGTGCATCCGCCACGGACATTCAGCCGACGCAGGATATCATTGCGTTTACGCAGGGCTCGGAGATTGCGAACGCGGAGCGGCGATGGAATTATCGGCTGGGGGGATCGAACATTCAAAGCGGAATTTCGTCGACCGTGGTGGTGAGCCCCGCCGGCCCTGGCCACTACGCCACCCTGCATGCTCTCAATCAGTTCGGCTATCTGAATAGTTTATCGCAGAAAACTTCGCAGCAGTCGCTGCTGGCCAACAGTGCCGCCCTTCACGAGGCGGACGTGTTCAGCCGACAGCAATAAGTCGCACAATTGATTATTACAACGTTCTTATTAAAGCCCTTTACGCACTACGTGCAGATGGGCCGCTGGCGCGGACCGTATGGTTTTTGAAGCTGTCATTCGCAACAGGGATTCTTTTCCAATTTTCCGTTCTCCAGGGGTCCTCGGAAAGCCAGGTTTCTACGGCGTTCGGTTCGTAGCCCTGAGTTTTAATCAGAACGAGAGAATCTCCTATCCTCCTGTAAACATCCATATATAGTTTTTTCGGAAAATAGACCGAACCCCGTGTGGCGTTGACGAGAATTCCGCCGTCGACCAGAAGACGGCCCATCTCGCCCAAGGCATTCTTGATCTTCTCGGCTCCGAAATATTCTTTGTTTCTCATCAAGAGGCCGTTCACATAAATGAAGTGTTTTGACTTGGCCGGACGTTTTTGAGGATCTTCGAACACATCGGCCGACCGGGTCGTGAGAGAAGGATTCTTTGTGGAATCGCTCTGACAGGCCTTTTCGTACTCGGCTAAGTCCGGCCTGACGGTCGATACGAGTCTGACCTTCAAATTCTGTGGAAAGGGTCCGCCGTTTTGGATCACGCCATTAATTGGCCTCCAGCGCTCCTCGATATCGTATACCGGCATTCGCCACTCCCCCAGCTCGATTCCAGTCATAAACGAAATAGCGTAATCCAGGATGACGCGCGAAAGTGGAGGCAAAGCGAATAAAATGATCCGGTGTGTCCAGGTTTTGCGCTTCCCATTCATAAGGATTTTCAGCAGAGGAGGGATATAGATCGTCAACATCCAGCGAATCCAGGTCCTCCCTTCTCCTGCCGGCGGCAGCATCTGCATGAGTTGTCCGTCAGACTTGAAAATAAACGTGTAGCCCGCGTATCGCCCGTGAGCGTAAAGCCCTTCCACAACGGAGAAGGTCATGACATTATCCGTTGCTTCAAGATTCACACCCGGCACCTCCCCGAGGGGGGACTCCATCACATCCATGGCGAAACTGCCATCCGACATGCCATATTCAAGGACTTGAGGATTTTCAGTGATTTTTTTCCTGCGAAATTTTTTAAGCCACCGCATCAACAGTTCCAGCAGTTCCGGATAGCGACCGCGAAAAGATCTTTTGTTGACAACCGGACTGCGCACATCGCCGGCCGCGATCTGTTTTTGAGGCAACCCCGCATAAAGCATGCCCAGCTTCCAGGCGGGCAAATCCCTCCTGGCTTTTTCCGCGTCCCCCCTTTTGATCCAAGCGTCGTACCTTTCTTGAAGAAGATGAACGTCGCCCAGGCGATAGTTCAACGTCAAGGCAATGCTCGTCAGCTTATAGTCCCTGCTGTTGCGATCGAGCCGCTCAAGCTCATCCAGGAGTATGCTGACCGGGACGTTCATCAAATGAATATACGCCCACCACTGCCGCGGCGTTATGGGAACGAAAATGTCCTTAATAAAATCGATCTCTTTTCCATGAACCTTTTCGAGATCGGCGGCATAACGCCGGGCTTCCGCCGCCGTGGACGGATGCCATTTGGGAATAAAGTGTTTCAGTTGAACATACGCGTTTAACGCGATCGGGACAACGATGGAAATAGGAGAAATGAGGAGCAAGCCGTAACCCATCAATCCCACAAACTGAGCTCCCGCATAACGAAAAACCAGGCGACGCCGTTCGATATCTCGATCAAATCGACGCGCGACACCCTGCAGGATGGCGCCGGCAAAGGCGAACGTCAGAACAACGGTTCCCTTGGAGAGGAACGTCATGCCGGGTTGCTGATAGGTATGGATAATCCACCAAAACACGTAACTTTCCAGCGGAATGGCGGCCAAGCCGACCACGACCGTCCATCGATGACTGATCCAGGACACCGGGAATATGTGAGCGATGCGGTAAAGAAGGGGCACCGGCCTCTGCCCTTTGAACAACCAAAAGACCGGGATATCCATAACCCGTAGAAGTCCGCCTAACCCTGATGAGAGGCCTCGCACCAAGCGAGGCCACGTAAACGCCTGTGGGGTGACGGCTAAAGATTGTTCTTCAAATAAATTCGACGGCGAATAGAGAGTTGTTTTGGAAAGAATCCGCTGGGGATTTTGCAGCAAGGGCTCCGCATCGGCCACAGGGCATGAGCAAAGAACCACAGACAGCACGACCATCATGGAGACGGCCTGTTGATTCCATAGTTTAAATGTAAACCAGGGGAAAGCGCTGCGCATAAAGTCCCCTTTTCGTCTTAGAATTCTAATGTTTAGGCTATGAGCAAACAACGGGGCAAAAGGCTAATATTTCGCGCCAAAAGACCCACGCAAGCCGTGGGTCCTATTGAGATTTCATCTGATTGTCATTCAGATTTTGCACCGCCACAATTACATCATCACCCGCATTCATCTATACTTTTTTTGTGAATTCCATTCTTGCAGCACCTGAAGTTGTTCCAACCTCAAGTATTACCTTGGATGTGATGGATCGGGTGACGCCGGAGGTTCCCCGCTTTTTTGAGAATATTCTTTGGGGGACCGATGGCGCCATGTATCGTCTCCGCGACTACGAGGCGAGTCTTCGCCATGTCCCCCAAGCGCGCTTTTTGGGCCTTCGGAAACAAGGTCGACTGGTCGCGTTGAGGATATTGCTGGAAAAGAGAATTTTTTGGGAGAGCGAATCGCTTCAAGCTTTCTATCACGGTCTTTTGTGTGTCGATCCCCGCGAACAGAACCAGGGTTACGGCAAAATGTTGGTTGAACGAACGCTGGACTACATTGGTCGGCGCTCGGAACCCAAGAACATCACTTACGCCTTTATCGAAGCGGGCAATCACCGGTCATTTCGGATTTCAGAATCACTGGGATATCAAAAAATCGGGACTTTCCATGCCACGTGGTTCAGCCGCCTGCATCCCAATCCATCGAGCCGATTAAACTCCCTTGCTGCCAAAGAAATCCCAGAGCTGCTCAACGGTTTAAACCATCAGTATCAAGATCACGTGCTGACCGATTTCTCCGTTTCACTGATGCCCAAGAGCTATCGAGTCATTCGGGATGGCATGAGGATTGTGGCGGGTCTTCAAGCGGAGCCGCAGCGCTGGGTTTTTGAATCTCTGGGTGGAACCGGTGGTTTTCTCGCGGTCAAAATCTTGCCCCATATTCCAGTGGTGGGAAGCTTGTTTAATCCGCAAAACTTTCGGTTCCTGAAGATCGGCAACCTATTTTTTAGTCCGGGTTGCGCGGAGGCGGCATCTGAACTCCTCGAAGCCACCTTAGCTGCGAGCGGGCAAAAAGTCGCTCTGCTGTTCATGGATAAGAAAAGTCCCGTCTATTTGGAATGGCTGTCTAAAAGCGATCTGGGGATTCTAAATGCTTTGGCGGAAGTTGAAGTCCATGTCATGGCCCGTTTTCGAGGGTTTCCGAATGAAGAAATTACGGAATTTGCCAAGCGTCCTCTGTCTATTTCGCCCGTTGACCTGTAAGAGTTATCCACAAGAACACTTTACATCCAATTGTCATGCACATTTGACATTTCTACTATGCCCATGAACACGGAACCTCGCTATACTTATAAAATGGATCCTTCAAACACATCCCCCATTTATCAACGGCTACGCGATGTCAACAAATATTATGACGGTATGCGCGCGACGGGGAATTATTTCTACATGCGCAAGCTGGAATCCTCTTCCGAAGCCTATGTCACGGTGAATGGCCAGAAGATGCTTATGCTGGGATCAAACAATTATTTGGGGATGACCACCCATCCCAAAGTAAAAGAAGCGGCCCGCAAAGCGCTTGAAACGTATGGGGTTGGAGCGGGTTCCGTCCGCTTGCTGGGCGGCACCTTCGAACTGCATGAAGAACTGGAACGACGCCTCGCGGAATTTAAGGGCACGGAATCGGCCATTGTCTTCAGCTCGGGCTACGTTTCCAATCTGGCCACGATCTCCTCTTTCCTGGACAAAAACCAGGATGTCGCGATCATTGATGAAAAAATTCATGCCAGTCTTCTCGATGGGCTGAGGTTTTCGAGGATTCCCTTCCGAGTAGCGCAGCACAGCAACCTTGACGACATGGAAAAGAAATTAAGGGCCTCCGTCGGGAAAGGAAACCTCGCCATTATCGTGGATGGCGTTTACAGCATGGATGGAGATATCGCCCCTTTGCCGGGGATTTACGATCTGGCCAGGCGCTACAGCGCTCTCGTGATTATTGACGAAGCTCATGCGACGGGAGTTCTCGGGATGCGAGGCCGGGGCACCCCTGAGCATTTTGGCATGCACGGAAAAATTGACGTGGTGATGGGAACTCTCAGTAAAGGGTTAGGGGCTGTCGGAGGCTTCGCGGCCGGTCCCAAGGATTTGATCTACTATCTTCGGCATGCCGCGCGCGGATTTGTTTTCAGCGCGGCGCTGCCCCCCGCGACCTGCGCGGCTCTGATTGCCGCCCTGGATGTCCTCGAGCATGAACCGGAATGGATTATCCGATTGCGTGAAAACGCCAATCTCATGCGCCAAGGGCTTCAAGAACTGGGCTATGACACGGGGTCCAGCACAACGCCGATCATTCCGGTCATCATCGGAGAAGAAATCACAACTCACCAGCTGACGCGCTCCTTGCACGCGCAGGGCATCTATGTCAGCCCGGTCGCTTTCCCGGCTGTTCGAAAAGGCTCCGCGCGCCTGCGCGTGAGCGTCATGGCCACCCACACGACGGACGACATCCTGATGGCCCTGAAAGCCTTTGAGAAAGCCAAGACGATGGTTCCGATGCTGTCGGACATCACCGCCCGGAAATCTCTGGAAGCGCCGCCCACCATTCAGACTCCCGTCGCCGCTTAATCTCTCAGGCGGGGCTCCTGATAGACCTTTACGGGGCCGGCGATCACTTCCGCGTTGAGGGCGGGACCGCCCTCTTGAGCATAGGGGACGATCACTTTAAATTGAGGTTCCAGATAATAGCGCACCCGGCTGGACTCCTGCACGCCGCCGTCTTTCACCGTGAGCCATTCCTCCACGCAACCGCGGGGGAGACCTTTGGTCAGGGCGTCGGCCATTCCCCGCACTTCCTTCGTGCGCGTTTTCATATTTCCTTTGCGCCAATTGACCACCGGGGTCCATTCGACCGTCACCTTGTTCGATTGCGCGCCGCCCATTTTCATCACCATATGATGCTTGCCCGGAGGGACCGTTGACGCATAATCCTCGAGCGGCACGCACGCATCCCACTGGCCCATCGCGGGCAATCCCGGAGGTCCATCGAATGGCAACTCCTTTCTCGGCGAAGATTTCCCATCAATAAGGAGTTCGGAAGAAGTGATCCGGTCGACAAGATTGAGCGGAGTATACGACACATTCCGCACCGCAACCCGCATTAAGGGAGGGAAAGACGACGGGTGCGCCGTTTGCACAAATTCGAGGGTGACCTCCGGCTCCTGGACGGCCCAGCCGGTCCCAAAAAGGGCCATCACCAATGCAAGAAGGAATGTGCTCGCCCTGATCAATCGAAAAGACATCTGAAATAGTCCCTGATACTATTTTACAGATTAAGAGAAGAACCGGAGGACTTCCCGCAGCCAAACAAAGGAGAGGAAGTTCTCAAAATATTTCTTTCTTCGGTTCGCGAACGATAAGCGCCGCGTGAAAGAGTGCGTGGCGGCGACGGAGTGAGCACGACGTCGGTCACGGCGCCTGGCATCATGGCGTTTTTTTAACATTTTCCCAGTTTACTATGACGCTGAACTGGCCCTGAAAGTTCCCGAAACAATGCGGCCCCTCTCTGGCCACGTGGGGGCCCAGCCCTCACCTCCCGAAAGTCCCTGAGCCTATTTTTTACACCGCTGTCACACCTTTCGTCGGACTTGCTTCATAGAATAGAGATTGAATTTATGTCCAAACTCCTCTTTCGCGCCGCCATGCTTGTTCTTATTCCCTATTTGATGCAGGAATCAGCTCTGGAGACCACGATCCGTGACTCATTGCCCGCAATCGATTCTAATGCCGTTGCGGATCATGGTTTCGCATCACAAGCACTTATATTGCCTCTTGCCAATTTTGCCGATTCGAAGGCTCATCGAGCGGAGGTGCGGAGTTACCAGACGATGCAGGCCCAATATGGTTCAGTTGCACCACATGACGCCGCTCTGCTCAGACTATTTGCAAACGCCGACTCCCCCGGATATCCCACATTGAGAAGCATCCTCTCAAAACAATTTAGGGATAATACGTTCAGGCTCTTGTTCAACATTGCTGAGTCGATAAGAAAGAAGCATCCTCGACCTTTCGCCTCTTTTCAAGAACTCCAAACGGCTCTAGGCGAGCTGAGAATAATAGATGACGACGCCAAGGAAATACTTAACAAGTTTCGCTTGGCTCTCACCAATGAACTACACCCCGTCTCGGGCCCCAGGACGGATAAGCAGAATCGAGTACCACCGCCTCAGCAGAAGAAACTCCCCCCTAATATTCCATTCGCCGTCAAATCGATGGATGTCGCCATCCGCGACTGGCTCAAAGATCGTGCCGTCATACAGCAAAGCCCGGCGAGCGATGTTTGGGCGCCTCGCCACCTGGAAGCTGGATCGGAGCCTCAACGCGTGGCGCTCGACACTCGCCGCGAA
>Ga0182027_10000802_pt1 | contig 53168 bp, 47 predicted proteins | sample 712E1DmetaG_FD_121300 | JGI IMG/M metagenome (GOLD analysis project Ga0182027, IMG submission 121300) | Permafrost microbial communities from Stordalen Mire, Sweden - 712E1D metaG (Illumina Assembly) | ecosystem: Environmental > Terrestrial > Soil > Wetlands > Permafrost | place: Sweden...
GGTTTAATAATAGCTTGTTATTCATGGTAAATGTGGTATTATATAGGTAGAGGGGTGTTGGGATGCCAGAAAAAAGGACAATGACACTAAACCTTTCGGAAGATGAGATGAACGCCTTGGACCAGTTGGCTCTTAGGAACGATATGAGCAAAACCGCGGTTATAAAGAAGGCTATTCGGATCTACCTCATTCTTGAAACGAGAATGCAAAGGGGGGAGCACATCTTCGTAGAGGATGAGCTTCACAAGATAAAGGCCGAGTTGTTGCTCGTATAACCCGAACTTCTGAATGGAAAAGATTGGCGAGCGCGCTTGAAGCGCTCGGCGGCATGCAAACCCTTCTTTCTCTGCCCCTCCTGCGGCATATGCTTCGGGTGTTTTCCTCCCATGATTTCGACTGATGTAGACATTGATTATCACTCTTTCGCCGACTATCCTTATAGCCACGATGAAGCGTTTAAAGGTGATCTACCTAAAATCGGACAGCAGCGCTGAATACGATACCTTGAACATCAATGGCCTCGCGGACGCGGCTCGGAAAGCGGGAGCCAATCTTATTGTGTATACGGGGCAAACCAATTTCGATGAGAAGATCGAGAATCCGGGCATTCAGGCCCTCTACGGCGTTATCCGCGCAACGCGTCCCGATGGAATAATCGCGTACGCCTGGCTACAGGACCTTCTCGAACCTCATACGATGGAGTTCCTGAACACTTTTCCCGATATCCCCGTCTATTTCCTGGGAGAGGGTCGTCGCGGCCGCCACTATGCCCATCTCAAGGGCTACGAGTATATGCGGGAGATGAGCGACCACATGGCGTCCTACCATCATCGGCTCAGGATCGCCTTCATCGGAGCCCAGGACATCGACGACCGGGACGAGGCGTATATCGATTATATGAAGGACAAGGGCTTGTGGGACGAGAGGCTGTACGTCCCGGGAGATCGGGTCTGGGCCGAGACGAGACAGATCAAGGTAGAGAAGGCGCTCCACATCCTCCTGGACGACCCCGGGACAGCTCCGCCCGATACCATCCTGTCCATGAACACCGAGGAAGCGGTGATACTCCTATCGGAGCTAAAACGAAGGAAGCGCTCCGTGCCCGACGAGATAGCAATCGCCTATTGGGGGGACGGCGAGGAAGGCCGTTCCTCGGATCCCACGATCTCCTGCGTCGAATATCCCTATTACGAGCTCGGCCGCTTCGGCGGCGAGCAGTTCTTCAAGCTCCTGAAGGGCGAAGACATCCCGCTCGAGACCAGGGTCAAGACCCGCATCTTCTACGGGAAATCTTGCGGCTGCAGCATCTACGAGACCGCCCTCAGGAGATACCGACGCGAGGACGACGGAGCTAGCTCCGCCAGCGAAGGCGGGGTGGAGGAAAAATTCCAGGAAGTCGCCGACGCCGAAGGGCTTCTCGATCTGCTCTGCTCGGCTAAAGCTGGGCCGCCATCCTCCTCGCCCTTCCTCGCCCGTTGGGAAACCATCCTGGAAAGGAATACGGGCGATACGGCCGATCTCGCGATAAGGCAGCTTCTCGCCGATCTCCGGCGCGAGCTGATGCTCCGAATGACGCAGGGCGACATCCCGTTATCCCTGTTCGAGACCATCGATATCGCCCAGATTATGCTGGACGAGGTCGGTCGCTCCAGACTTTCCCGGGCCTCCATCCTGACCGCTCGAACTCAAGCCAACCTCAATCAGGCCAGCCTGGACATCATAGCCGCCCAGGATCGCGCCTCGGTCCTAAGCGTCGTCCCCCTCGTCGCGAAGAATCTCGGCATATCCTCGTGCTATCTCTTCCTTCTAGAGGAAGAGTTGGTCGCGAGCGATGGAAACGCGCGGAACCTGGACCGCTTCGCCTTCGAAGTCGGTCTTTGGTACGATACCGGGCAGAGGAGAAGCGAGAAGGAAAACCGGAGCGGATCGATCGCCGATTTCCTCGACGAGATTACATCGATGCCCGCCGATGGAAAGACCTTCATCGGCAAGATCCTCCACCAGGGGGATACCATTCAAGGCTTTGTCCTTTTCGACCTAGGCGAGCACGATACCCGGATTTTGGAAGGCCTCAGCTGCATTATCAGCGCCGCACTGAAAAGCGCCGAAGTGCGTAAACGTCTTGTGACGGCTCAGGACGAGCTGCGCTTCCTCGCGGAAAAGGATAGCCTGACCGGGTTGGGGAACCGCTACTCCTTCTATAGGAGGATGCGCGACCTTGTAGATGGCCCTGCGCCCGAAGGAAAGCAAGTCGCCCTTATGTTCCTCGACCTGGACGGGTTCAAGCCGATAAACGATTCCTACGGCCACGACGCCGGAGATGCCTTGCTTAAGGAAACGGCGTCGCGGATAACGGAGGTCCTGGGAGATTCCAGCATGGGCATCTATCGCTTGGGAGGCGATGAATTCACCGCCCTAGTCCGCAGTCCTGGCCCCGAGGCGAGCGAGAAGACGGCCGAACGCCTGCTCGCCGCGTTGAAGTCGCCCTGCGCGTACAAGGGCATGAGCCTGCGCGTCGGCGCCAGCCTCGGCTGCGCCCATTTCCCCCGTGACGCGACCGATCCGGCAGACCTTGTCAAATACGCCGATCTCTCCATGTACCGGGCGAAGGAAGCGAAGGGATCGGTCGTCGTCTTCGATCGGCTCAAGGACGAGTATTTCTTAAAGCGGGCGGAATTGGCCAAAGAAATACTTCTGGCTGTGGACATGGACCAGATCGAAGTCCTATTTCAGGGCATGTTCGAAGGCGGAGGGACTTTGGCCGGGGTAGAGGCCCTGGTGCGCTGGCGCCACCCGACCCATGGCCTGCTCAGGCCGGGGGATTTCCTCGACATCGCCGTTGGCAGCAACATGATCGTGCCGATCGAAACCCGCGTGCTTTTCCTTGCTTGCAAGCATGCGAGGGCCCTAGTGAACGGGAAAGGCAAGTCTTCTCCGTTCATGCTGGTGAACTGCACCAAGACCTTCTTCTTCAGCCCGAATTTCATCGACATAGTGAGACAGGCGATACGCGAGGCCGATCTCGGCCCGGGCCTGCTGAGGCTGGGCCTGGAGGAGCGCTTCGCCTTCCAGAACACGGAGCTGGCCCTTTCCATCATCGGCGAACTTAAATCGTCGGGAGTCGATTTCGCGGTCGAGGGGATGGGCGGGGACTCTTCGTGGATAAATTTCCTTCGCGAGCTGCCGGAGAATACCATCGTCAAAATCGACCGCGCCTTCGTAAGGCATATCCATACTTCAAGCAGCGACCGGGATTTTCTGTTCCGCATGCTCGCGATCTTCGAGTCCCGCGGGCTTCGAGTCGCCGTCAGCGGCATCGAGAACAAGAGCCAGCGCGAGCTGCTCCAGAGGCATAACTGCCTGTTCCAGGGATTCGCCCTCTCGGAGCCGGGCGAGTTCGATCGGATCGGCCTTTCGGCGAACTAATGCGGCGACGAGGATGAGCGCCCGCGCGATAAAGAGCGCGTTGCTGAGGAGATAGATATATAGGGGAGAGCGTATGTCGTCTTTGACGACAGCGTACAATGTGCCGCCTTCGCTTGACGGATAAATCCAATGCAGTTAAGATTCGCGAACAAGAAAAAAAGGAGTTAGAAGATGGGGAAAAAATTTGTAATATGCTTGTTTCTGCTTGCCATGGTCTGTTCCGCCTGCTTGTTCGCGCAAGATTCGCAGGAAGATAGACTCTACGGCGGCGTGAATCTCGGACATGCGCTAGCGGTCGATCTCATATCCAAGACGATGTCGAACTCCGTCGAATACCTTCCGATCCACGTGGACTTTCATTTCGACTATAGCCGCAACTTCGGGCTGGCGGGAAGCCTGATCTACAGGAAAGAAGTCGATGGAAACAGCTTCGCTACTCAGGAGTTCGGCATCGCCGCCGGTCCTGCGTTCTATCTCGACAGACTTAAAAGCCTGTTCGCTTCCATGAAACTGGGTGTGGGTTGTGCGTCGGGAACCGATTACCTCGATCGGGGGTATACGCGTTTCGATTTCATCATCCAGCCGGAAGTCGGAACCTTCGTCCCCATTGTCGACCACTTTCGCATGACGCTGGGGATCGGGTTGCAGACTCTATTGTTAATCTCGGAATCTCCCAGCCGTTACTCCGGGAATTATGGCTGGGACTGGAAAAATATCGGGATGATGTCGCATTACTATCTGCCGGTGTTGAACGTAGGGTTCGGGGTGACGCTGTAAAGGGACCGGTGCCGGACCGCTAGCGCGGGCGCAGGATCCGGCCTCCAACGGCAGCTCGAATCCTTTTCAGAAAACCATGGTATATCGTCCGCGTTGTGCGGAACCAACGATTGATAAGAGATTCTTTGCTTCGGGGAAGTTATCAAATCATCCACCAACGGTTCTTTGATGGAAACCGCGATTGCCATTCTATGGCGAGTTCGGGTGGGTGAAGACTCTGTTGCCCTGTGTTATTTCTTTACGGCCGGCGGGCTGGCTGCCGGCGGAGGGCTAGTGTTCGCGGCGTTCTTGTCTTCGGTCCCGCTCTGCAGCACGCGGGTCGCACCGGTGATCTTGAAGGGAATGTCGAATATCGCCTTCTTGCCTTCGGTGTCCGTCACTAAGTACAGCCGGAGGGTTTCTCCGGAGTGGCTTTTTAGGAAGGTTCTGTCCTCCGCGCGGGCGCCGCCGCTCGGCAATGGGTATTTCTCCTCGCTTTCCGCGTTAAACCTGCCCAGGATGTCCGTTCCGAAGACGGCGGCTTGCTCGCAGGCGATGATGATATAGGATCGGGGCGGAATAGTCTCGATCTCTCTCCCGGCCTTCGTCAGTATATTCCGGGCCTCGCTATCGACGGAAATGACGGCGGAGCTGGCTAGATCGAGGTCGATGGGGGCATCGGTAAGGTTATTGATTTTTAGTCTGAAGAAAGTGGAGCCGATAGCCCATTCTACGCGGAGAGTCTTGTTTTCAAAACGGGCCGGATCGAGCGTCACCTGCGCGGGATAGGTCGTGGCGCATCCAAGCATCGCGCAAGCGACAAGGACTAAAAGAGAGACCAGTCGCGGCCGCATCAACATCGTATACCACCTTCAGTAATTATATAAAGTGAGGATGCCGTAACGGGAAGCCTACTGTCAAGCGAGGATCATTGGGCAGTGAATTCTTTGTAGTTATCGCGCGTGACTTTCTGGTAGGGGACGAGAACGTACCTGCCGTCCGTGAGGGCCCAACCTGCGGCGCCCGGATCCGCTCCCTTGGCGAGGGCGTAGGCTAGGTCGAAGGAGGCCTTCCCCTGGCTGTCCGCGTCGCCGCGCACGGTGCCGAGGAGGCTCCCGTCCGCGATCGCGTCGAGGGCGAAACGGGTACCGTCCACTCCGATCACGGGAAGGTAGTCGCCGTTCCCTTTAAAGTAGCCCGCGACCTTTAATGCCTCGATCGCGCCGAGGGCCATCTCGTCGTTGGCACATAGCACGGCCTCTATGCGCTTGGCGCCAAGGGCGGTTATTACAGAGGCCATTTTCTGCTGGGCCTCGGCTCTAGTCCAATTGGCGCTCAGCTCTGTGAGCTTTACGGCCTTGAGGCCCGCGGCGTCGAAGGCCTTCTGCCTATTGGCGGCGCTGACCAGCGCCGCCTCATGATTGGAATCGCCCCTGATGAGGACGTACTGAATCCTTCCATCCTGATCTTTATCGGCCTCGGAATGGTCCTTCCAGTAGTCCGCGAGTATCTCGACCTGGAGGGCGTCAGATTCCTCGGACTTGACGCCGACGAAGTAAGCCTTGTCCCACATATCGATGCTTACGGTCGAGGGATCGCGGCTAAAGAAGACGACCGGTACGTCTGCCGCCTTGGCCTTGAAGACCAATGACCCTATAATGGAGGAATCGACGGGGTTCACGATGATGGCCGTGGCCTTGTCGGCGAGCATCCCGTCGATCTGCGCGTTCTGAATAGTTTGCTGATTCTGGCCGTCCAGGACGGAGAGCCGTGCCTTGCCGGAGGCTTCCGCCTCCAGGGACCGTCGGACCGAGGAGACGAAGCTGTCGTCGATGCTGAATAAGGCGACGCCGATCCTGGGTTTACCGCTGGATTGATCGCAGCCCGCGAGGCCTGCCGAGAACGCCGCTGCGATGGCGAGACTAGCTAAGGCGATTATTCCGCTTTTCATGGTAAAGCTATATTAGCACGTGTGCGAAGGCTTGTCCTTATAAATTACGCTTTGCCGAGCATCGCTATCCACGGCCCGGAGGCGAAGCCGACTATCGCCTTTCGCCCGTCGCGCAGGATCGGCGTCCTTAGGAGGAGGGGGCATTTTACTATCTCCTCCTCAGGGTCGAAGTCCATATAAGCGAGGCCTTTCTCTATAAACCGAGCGCCATTGGAGTCGATGAGGGTGGCGAGCCCGACTGAGGCGACGATGGCGCGCAGCTCTCCTGGACTGATTCCTTTTTCCGCAAGGTCGATAAACTGGTAGGCGATGCCGCGCTCCTTTAGGAAGCGCTCTGCCTTCCTGGTGTCGGGGCACTTGCGCGTACCGAAAACCTGCAGTCCCATGGGTCCAGTATATCGAAAGCGCGGGACGGGGAAAAGCGAGGGCCCCGCCCTCGTTCCGGCGATTGCCACTCCTTCCCATCCGTGGCACAATGCCCCCATGGGCAAGGTGTACGCGGTATTCTCCGCCATCGGCGCGGACAGAGTGGGCATAGTCGATGACATCTCCGGGCTGGTGTCCGAGGGCGGCGGCAATATAGAAGAGAGCAAGATGGCCGTCCTGGGCGGCGAATTCGCCGTCATGATGCTCGTCTCCATGGAGTCCGACGCTCTCGACGCCCTGATTGCCCGGACTCCGGAAATAGAGTCCCTTCTGTCCCTCAAGATCGGCGTCAAGCGCACCTACGAGAGCTCCGCGCCCGAGCGAGGCAGACCATATTCTCTAGAGACGGTATCGCTCGACGGCAAGGGCATCGTCCACTCCGTGAGCACTGTCCTGCGAAAATACGGCATCAATATCGAGGACCTCGAGACGCGGACCGAGCGCGCACCGCTCACTGGCGCCCCCCTATTCCGAATGAAGGCCAACGTGGTTCTGGGCCAGGGCGTGGCGATAGGCGCGCTCAGGCGCGAGCTCGAGGAGCTCCAAGCCGCCCAGGATCTGGACATCCTCCTTATGCCCCTCGTACCGACGAGGCGGGATTAGCTCCTATGAAAGCCCCGCGTTCGAGCCTAGCCGCCGTCGCGGCCTTCGTCGGCGCCATCGCGACGGCCGCTCTCGCGAGCGGTCTCTCCTCGGCATGCGCGTCGATGCCCCCGAGCCAGCTCGCGCGGGAGTGGTACGATCTAGGCAATGCCTGGCTCGACAAGGGCGATTGGAAAAGGGCGGGGGAGGCTTACACGCGGGCTCTCAACCTCGATCCGAAGCTCGCGGGCGCATCGCTCAACCTGGCTCGCGCCCTAACCGAGGCGGCCGACTATGACGGAGCGCTCCGCGCCCTGGACACGCTCGCCAAGGGCGACCCCGGCAATGTTAGGATCATCACCGCCCGAGCCTACGCGCTCTACAAAAAAGGCGACGCGGACGCGGCTCTCGCCGCCTACCGCGAAGCCTTGGCGCAGGATCCTTACGCGCCAGACGCCGTGTACAACGCCGCATTCCTGGAGCTGGCGGCGGGCGACGCTGGAGCCGCGATAGCCGATCTCGAGCGCCTAAGCACAGCCAATCCCGATGACGGTCAGGCATTTCTCCTCCTAGGCCGAGCTATCGATCGCCGCGCCCAGAGCGTCGCAAGGGTAAGCAGGGCTGGCGCCCATGACGCCGGCGCCAAAGACGGCGCGGATGGAACCAACGCGGACGACAAGGACGCGGCGGCCGCTGCCGACAAATCCGCCGCCTCCGCCCTCGCGGCCTACGAGAAGGCCAAGTCTTTGGGCAAGGCAGACACCGATGCCCTCGAGCGGATGGCTTTTCTCTACTCCGCCGAGCGCCGCTATACCGAGGCGATGGACGCCTTCGAGGCTGTTTTCAAGGCCGACCCCAAGCGCGCCTCGGCGGCCTTCTCCCTCGCGCGCCTCCGCTTTGTAATCGCCGACGACGCCGAGAAGGGCCTCGCCGCTCTCAAGAGCGCCCTCGATGCGGGCTTCTCCGACAAGGCGGCCGCGTCCGCCCTTTTGGCCGAGCCCGACCTCCCCGAGCGCGAGAAGGTCTTCGAGCTCCTAAAGTCCAAAGACCTCGCCGAATAAGGAACTCGTTTCCGCGCGGCCGCGGGGAGAAAAAAAGGATCGTACGATGAAGCACTTGCTGTTCTCGGGGCAGGACATTTTCGTTCCTTCCGGCGGAATTCTGGATGACGCGCCCGAGGCCGTCGCCGCCGCGATCGCGGCCGCGGCGATAGGCCGCCGAGACTTCGAGCAGGGCGATACGCGTTATGCGGCGCTGATGCTGGACGAAGAAGGGGCGAACGCCGCCCTCGAGTCGGGATTGCGGAGAATAACGCTTCGCGAGGCCCTCTCGGAGTTCAGCGCCGAGGCGATGGTGCCGGCCCTGCGCGGCATGGCCCTTCTGCGATGGCTGGAGACGGCGCGCTTTTGCGGCGCCTGCGGTTCTCCCCTCGAGGACAAGGAGGGGGGAGGCGACGATGCCGGGGGCCGCGCCTGTACGGCATGCGGCCGCCTGCACTTCCCCCGCATCTCGCCCGCGGTTATCGTGCTCATACGAAAGGGAAAGCGCGCTCTGCTCGCGCATAATGCGCGGTTTCGGAGCGGCTTCTTCGGACTGATCGCGGGCTTCGTCGAGGCAGGGGAGACCTTGGAAGAGGCTGCCGCGCGCGAGGCGAGGGAAGAGGCGGGCGTCGAGATACGGGATCTGCGCTATGTGAAGTCCCAGCCCTGGCCCTTTCCCGACTCCCTCATGGTGGCCTTCAACGCCGAATGGGCTTCGGGCGAGGCTCGGCCCGACGGGGTCGAGATAGGGGAGCTCCGCTGGTGTCTGCCCTCGGAGCTGCCCGAGATACCGCCCAAGGGGAGCGTCGCCCGCTATTTGCTGGACGAGTTCGCGAGAGAGGGCTGAGCGTCCGGCTGCCTGAGCCTGTGCTGGATGCCGAGGAGGAGAATGGCGACCGGCAGCGCGACGGCGGCGACTATGGCCGACCAAGTCAGGGATAGGAAGCCTTGGAAGCGCAGCGAGAGTATGCCTTCAACGCAGAGGCAGGCGATGGTGCAGCCTAAGAGGATGAAGGACGCGACGTTAGGCCCGCGGCGCCTCGCTTTGAGGCAGAGCAGACTGGCGAGGGCACCCGAAGCCATCGCCGCCAGGGCGATTGGCAGGGCTAGGGGGAAGAACCAGTCCGAAGCGCCTGTAAGCCTATTCAGCACCCAAAGGTAGGTTAGGGTCGCGGCGCCCATGACAGGGAGGAAGAGTCCGATCTTGCGATAGCTGAGCATGGGAAAACCAATGAGAAGCCAGCAGAGGACAGACGAGGCGAGGCTGATTAGGGACCAGCCGAAGCTGCCATTCCTCGAGTAATCGACGATCAGCTCGACCGAGGCGGCTAAGCCGCAGGCTGCCCCTAGTATGCCTGATGCGAGAGCGAGGGACTTGGCCGAGCGGTCGGCCGGAAGGGAAGCGCCGCAACGGGGGCAGGTTGGGCCGCCCGCGGCTTCCGCGCCGCACTTCGCGCAGATGATCATGCCGTTTTACTCCTATCGCGGTATTAGACAAGGCAAGTTCAGGAAAGGGTGCGCGAAAGCGCCTCGATCGCCGCCTGCCACTTGCGCGCCGAGGCCGAGCCTATGGTGAAGCGGGTTTGGTAGAGGTCCTTGCCGAGGTAGAATTCGAGGATATTCCGCTTGAGGACGCTGATGCCTTCGATCGCGGCGATGGGAAAGCGCAGGCGCTCGCCGCTGAAAGTCGCGAGCTCGATGCGATCGGGGTAGAGTATGAGTGTGCCCGTGCGGAGGCGTCGCAGGGGGTTCATCTTGCGGCCGTGCAATAGAAGGGCCCCGGCATCGGAAAAGAGGGGACGGTCGGGGCGCGCCGCCGCGTCCTTAGCGACGCGTCGCTCAAAGGCTGTCGTCTGCCAGCGGTCCCAGTCCCTGATAGTCGAGAAGACGGGCGCTTCGCCCTTGCGGGCCTTGAAGCGCCCGAAGGCGTCGAGCTTGAGCGCCATTCCGCAGGACAGACAGTTGAGGCGGGAGCGCATGCTCCGGAGCGCCCCGACGGCCTCGCAGCGCGGGCACATGAAAAGGGCGAGCTCCACTCGCTCGGCGCGGCGGACGGCCTGGAAGGGCACGCGAGCCTTCTCTTGCCAGGCCGCCTCGTCGTGGGCGAGGGCGGCTTCGAGCCCGGCGCGTATCTCGTCGATGCCCATGACCTTCAGCTCTTCGGTCGAGAAGGCTAGCTTGAATTCCACTTCCATGCGCCCGCGTCGCCGAACCCCCGTCCATCGCGGCAAAGAGGAGTAGCCGCCCTTTATCACCGCGGCGAGCACGGGCACCTTGAGGAGCTTGAGCAGCTTGGCCGTCGAGGCCACGAGTGGGAGGGTAGTCCCGTCCCAGCTCTGCTGTCCCTCGGGGAATATGCCGACCACTCCTCCTCTCTTGCGTATGACGTTGACCGTCCAGCCCACCGTCTCGAGGTCGGGTATCGCCTTGGACTTGGGGATGGACCCGACGAGGCGGAGGAGAGCGCGCATGAGGCGCGTGCGCATATTGCCGTCGCTCGTTATCCAATAGATGGGTTCGCGCAGGAAGCTGCTCAGGATGAAGGGATCAAGGATAGTGACGTGGTTCGAGACGAGCACGAAGGGCGGCTTTAGGACCTTGGCGGTCTGGGCGTTCCTGCCCGCGACGCGGAAAAAGGCATGGAGCCAGAGAACATAGGTGAAGCACACCAGCCGATTGAACCAGCGGATGTTGCGCGGGACGTAGCGAGTGCGGCGTTGCATGGCTTTTCCGACTTTTGACTCTATAGCATCGGGCGTTTCCGCGCCAGGGTAAGGGGGATACCTTGTGCATAAATAAGCCAAAGCGATACAGTAGCGAAATAGGATACCTTTAGGGGGAGGACGGCATGGGTTTCTCACTGGCGCTGTATCCGATCGCCTACCGCGCGAGCTTTGACGGCAGGTCGTGGCGCGAAGAATATATCGAACAGCCGCATAGGACGCCGGCCGAAGAGGCCGCTCTCTCCGATAAAGATCTGGCCGAGCTAAATGAGAGCCGCAACCGGTTCGCCGGCGTGCCCCTCGTCAATTATACGACTCAGTACGGCATGGGCTGCTTCGAGGGCCTCAAGGCCTTCCCCCAGAAAGACGGCGGCCTCAAGATATTCCGCCCCGACGAGAACGCCGCGCGCTTCGCGAGGTCGATGAAGGGCCTCCTCATGCCCGGCTTCCCCGAGGAGCTCTTCGTTCGCGCCTGCCTCGAAGTGACGGCGCGCAATGCGGCCATAGGCTTTACGCCCGCCTATAGGCCCGAGTGGGAAGAAGGCGGCTTCGCTCGCGCGGAGGCGGTATACCTGCGGCCTTTCTCCTACGCCGAGAGCGGGATAGGCGTGGGCATCTCCGAGAGGCCGAGCGTGTTCATCGTGGCGAACCCCGTCGGCTCCTACTTCAAGCCGGGCTCCTCGTCGGCCGTAACCACCGAGCGCGTCAGGGCCACGCCCAAGGGCACCGGATGGATCAAGGCCGACTCCAACTACGTCATTTCCGCCTTGGCCAAGAAGGAGGCCGAGAACGCGGGCTTCATGGAAGTCCTCTTCCTCGACGCGGCCGAGCGCAGGTTCGTAGAGGAGGGCTCGTCCTGCAACGCGTTCTTCTATCTCAAGTCGGGAGAGCTCGTCACGCCCGAGCTCGGCGATACGGTGCTCCCCGGCATCACGCGCAAGAGCGTCATCGAGCTTGCGCGCGCCCAAGGCGTAAAGGTTTCCGAGCGCAAGATCACGATCCAGAAAGTCCTCTCCGACGCCAAAGAAGCCTTCTTCACCGGAACCGCCGCCGGCGTCACCTTCGTCGAGTCCGTGACCCATCTCGGCAAGAAGGCGAGCTTCGGGGACAAGGCGGGAGAGCTCACCGCCAAACTCGGCCGCGAGCTGAAGGGAATACAGTACGGCGCGGTCGCGGATACGCGGGGATGGATGACGAAGGTATAGCGGGTTGTCGAAAAACTCGAAGCTTTTAGACACCTTCATAGGGATTCGCGGCTGCGGGGACCCTCATGGTCAGCAAGAGTCAACTTAAATTCTACGCCTCCCTCAAAGACCGCAAGGTCCGCGCGGATAGCGGCCTCTTCATCGCCGAAGGGCATAAAATCGTGGAGGAAGGGCTCAAATCTCCTTGCGCCTGCGAGGCGGCTTTTGTTCGCGAAGGGTTTTTCGGCCATGACGAGGAAACGGATCGCCTCCTGTCCAACCGGAACGTGGAGGTGCTGGACGAGAAGGAGTTCCGCAAGCTGTCGGAGACCGAGAATCCGCAGGGCGTCCTGGCCGTCTTCGACTACCGCGGCCTGTTGATATCGTCGGCGCGCGACGAAAACGTCATCGTCCTATTCGACCTGGCCGATCCGCGCAATATGGGCACGATCATCCGCTCCGCCGACTGGTTCGGCTTCCGGGAACTCATCGTGGGCGAAACATGCGTCGACATATTCAACGAGAAGGCGGTGCGATCGACCATGGGATCGATCTTCCACTGCCGTTTCCTTCTCGCGGCCGATCTCGTGCGTGAGCTGGGCGCGCTCAAGCCGGCATACCGCGTGGTCACCGCCGACATAGGCGGCGTCGATTACCGGGAAAGAAGGCGCGGCGGCAAATCGCTCTTCGTGTTCTCCAACGAGGCGCGGGGCCCATCCGAGGCGATACTGGCGCTCAGCGACGAAATAATCACCGTACCGGGCGGCGGTCAGGCCGAGTCGCTCAACGTGTCCTGCGCGGCCGCGGTCATCATGGCGAGCGTAGGGTAGCCTAGCGGCCGTTAGCGGCGGTTCGGCACAGGGCCTGGGCTACCTTCAGTCCGTCGGCCGCCGAGCTCACGATCCCGCCCGACCACCCGCTGCCTTCGCCGGCCACGTATAGATTCTCGTAGCGCGAGTACAGGAGCTCGCTATGGCGCAGAGCCTGGATCGGGGCGCTCGTCTTGCTTTCAAGACCCAGGAGCTGGCCCGTCTCGTAGCCGCGCAGCTTTCCGCAAAAGGCCCGCAAGCCCTCGCGGAGGGGCTGGACCAAGCCCTCCGGCAGCAAGTCCCGGAAATCCGCGCTCGCAAGCCCTAGGGGGAAGCTAGACGGCAAGAGCGGGCCGCCGTTTTTCCCCGACAAGAAATCCCGCACGGTCATCGCGGGAGAGCGGTAGCTTTGCGAAAAGGAATAGTAGCCGCGTTCCAGCGCGTCGAGCCAGTCGAGCGCCTCGTTCGCGCTCAGCTCGCGGGCCAGTAAGGATTCTAGGTTGAGTCCGGCGACCACGGCGGCGTTGGCCCATCGTCCGGCGCGCGCATAGTCGCTCTTGCCGTTCACTATGTTCGTTCCCCCGTATGCGGCGGCGGGGACGACAACGCCGCCCGGACACATGCAGAAGGAGTACACGCCGGTGCCGCCCGCGGTTTGGGCGGTCAGGCGGTACTCGGCGGCCTTCACGCCAGGTATGGCGTCCATGCCCCATTGGGCCTTGTTGACGAGTTCCTGCTCGTGTTCGGCGCGGAAGCCTATGGCGAAGTTCTTCGCCCTGAACGGCACTTCCCTGCTCATCAGCATGCGGTAGGTTTCGGTCGCCGAATGCCCGCAGGCGAAAACCAGGTAGTCGGCCTCTACCGAGCCGGCGGCGGTGATGACCGCGGCGACCCTGTCCCCCCGCACGGCGATGTCCTCCGCCCTCGTATCGAAGCGGAACTCCACGCCCAAGGCGGCAAGGGAGTCGCGCATCCTGCCAGTCATAGTAAAGAGATTATCGCTTCCCAGGTGCGGATGGGTCATGTAGGAAATTTCCGGCGGCGCGCCGGCGGCGATGAAATCGGAAAAGATATAGCCGCGCTCGGGCCCTATGCCTTTTGTCCGTGAACTGAGCTTGCCGTCGGAGAAAGTGCCCGCGCCGCCCTCGCCAAACGAGTAGTTGTTCTGTTCGGGGAAGGCTCCGCCGCCCTCGAACCTCGCTATGGCTGCCCGACGCTCCTGGACGCGGCTCCCGCGCTCCAGCACGACGACGCGGAATCCGGAGCGCGCGAGATAGGCCGCCGCGAAAATTCCGGCCGGGCCCGAGCCCACGACGACGACGCGCTCTCCGCGGCCGACGCTATCGTGGACGAGGGTTTTCGCCTTAGGCGCCGTTCCGCCCGCTATCCCCTCCGAAACTATACCTACGAGGTACTGCCACTCGATGCGGCCCCTTCTGCGCGCGTCCAGGCTTTTATTCAGGATTGTTATGCTAAAATCACGCAAACCCGAGATCTTGGCCACGGCTGTCCGCAGGCCCTCATCGCCTTCGCCGACGGGAAGCCTGAGTTCGTATTCCGCGTATCCCATGCTGTTATGCTACGCGTTTAGCCCGAAACGGGCAATACGGCTTTCAGGAAAGCCCCCGTAGTAGAAATCCCCCGATTCATGTTCTATAATCCCCGAAAGGCGGAACGATGACTAAGACGAATCTCGCGAACGGGATGTCCCTGGTCGAGATACCGGATGCCGGTCTCTCCATCCTCTGCGGCTGTCCCGAGAACGCGGTCAAGTTTCTCATCAAGGGCGGGATCATCCGCGAGATCGAGCGGGAGGGAGTCAGTTTCGAGACCGGCCCCAACGCCATCCTCCTCTCGGAGATGCCGGTGCAAGGCGGCCGTTTCCGCAACCTCGGCGAGTTCCCCGTGCTTCAAATGCTCTACCGCCAGGGCATGATCATTCCCGGCCATCCGAACAATACGGGCATACGTCCCATGATCATAGGCATGCGGGACCAGGTCGAGGCGCAGAGCCGCTATATCTACTCGGGCAACTACGGCTTGTCCACTCTCGAGGAGCTCGAGGGCGCTGGCCTCTGCCGCGAAGAGGCGGCCGAGTTCCTCCGGATGAAGCTCTGGTTCGCCTTCGGCTCGATCAAAAAGACGGAAGAGCTACTCGAGCTCCGCGTCTTCGACGGGCATGCGATCGAGCTCCGCGGCGGCGCCTTCGCGAGCAGGATCGGGCCGAACCGCTACCAATTCATCTACAAAGGAGAGACCGTCGAGGTTAGCCTCGACAGTCTCCCGATCCACGAGCTTCCCTACGAGCTCCCGCGCCGAACGATCGCGCAGGATTATTTTTCTGTGCTGCACATCGGCGAGGGCGACGGATGGGACACGCATAGGCCCTGCATGGCCTCGCTCGTCGTTTTCCGCGGCGCTTACTACCTCGTCGACGCTGGTCCGGACATCGCGGCGAGCCTCGATGCGCTGGGCCTAGGCATCAACGACCTGAGCGGAATCTTCCACACCCATGCCCACGACGATCACTTTGTCGGTCTCACCGCGTTGCTGCGCTCTCAGCGCAGGCTCGGGTATTACGCCGTGCCCTGGGTCCGCGCCTCTGTGGAGGCTAAGCTTCGCGCCCTCGCCGGCATCGGCGAGCGCGAGTTCCGGCGATACTTCGACGTACACGACCTCGAGGAGGGTCGATGGAACGATGTAAGCGGGCTCGAGGTCCTGCCCACGATGTCGCCCCATCCAGTCGAGACGACCGTCCTGCGTTTCCGCGCTCGGGGCGAGGATGGCTATCGCAGCTACGCCCACCTCGCGGATCTCGCCTCCTTCGCCGTCCTCGATTCCATGGTCGTCGCCGATACCTCGATGCCGGGCATATCGGCCGATCTCGCCGCGAGGACCAAGGCCTCCTACCTCGAACGCGCCGACATAAAGAAGGTGGACGTAGGCGGGGGCATGATCCACGGCTCGGCGGCGGACTTCGCAAGCGACGAGTCGGGGCGAATCCTCCTCAGCCATTCCGCGGCGCCGTTGATCGTCGAAGCCGGGGGAAGGACTAGGGTCGCGCTCTTCGGCGACGAGGACACTCTCATCCTGCGCCGCGGCGCGATCGAGGAGCTCGCCTTTGGGAGCGAGAGCGCCGTCCGCCAAGGCGCATCGCCCGATCGCGACGAGCGTAGCGCGCGCGAAAACGAGCCGCTCGGTCTCGAGGAGATAGCCGCCTTCTTCGGGCGGAGCCCTCCTTTCTCGGCCCTGAGCGGCCCGAGCGCCGGACCTTCGCTCTCGACAATCGCCGCGATGGCGAGCCTCGAGCGCATTCCCGAGGGAGGCAGTCTCATCGGCGGAGATGAATCGGCTCTTTGCCTCATCTCCCGCGGCCGCGCCCGAGTCATGGCCGGCGGGAAGATCATGGGAATCCTCGGCCCCGGCGATGTTTTCGGCGAGGAAAGCATTCTCGTCGAGGGCTGCTGCCTCTTCGACGCCGTCGCGCTCGAGATCGTCGAGGCCTACCGCATCCCCACGGCGGCGGTCGAGGAGAGGCCCATCCTTTTATGGAAGCTCCGCGAGATTCTCGAGGGCCGCCTCGCCGCGGTCAAGTGCGCCTTCGATTTCATGTGGCGGCCCTCCTACTCCGTCGGCGAGGGCGTTTTGGACGCCCAGCATCGCCGCCTCTTCGCCATCCTCGGCCGCCTCGACGCGGGCATCTCGAGACCGGAGGCCTGCCCCGATGCCGCCGGTATCCTCGAGGAGCTTGCGGCTTTCGCCGCGGAGCATTTCGCGACGGAAGAGGGATATATGCGCGCGGGAGGCTATCCTCAACTCGCCGCCCACGCGCGGGAGCACGAGGCCCTGATCCGCGACATCGCTATCTATCGCGAGCGCATCGATTGCGGCGACGAGGACGCGCTCGTCGACCTCGATGGCTTTCTCAAGGATTGGCTGCTCAAGCACACTCTACTCGTCGATAGGCAATACATTCCCTTCCTGCCCTCCGCCCTTGCCTCGCGCTCCTCTCCCGGCTAGTATGGGCCCACCACAAGGGGGACGGCTTGGAGTCAAGGCCCGATAGCGGACTCGCTCGAGAGGCGGGGGCGATCTGCGAGCGCGTACGCGCCGAGATGGCGAAGCGGATAGTCGGCAAGGACGAACTAGTCCGGGGCATCCTTATGGGCGTCATCGCCGGCGGCCACGTCCTCCTCGAAGGCGTGCCCGGCCTCGCCAAGACTCTTGCCGCGAAGACCTTCGCCGAGATAGCGGGATTGAGCTTCGGCCGGATCCAATTTACGCCCGACCTTCTGCCCGCGGACATCACCGGCTCGATGATCTACGAGCAGGCGACGGGCCGTTTCGTCCCCAGGCGGGGGCCCGTGTTCGCCAACATCATTTTAGCCGACGAGGTGAATCGCGCGCCCGCCAAGGTCCAGTCGGCCCTGCTCGAGGCGATGGAGGAAAGGCAGGTCACGATAGGCGATTCCAGCCTCGCCCTGCCCGAGCCCTTCTTCGTTCTCGCGACGCAGAACCCCATCGAGCATGAAGGCACCTATCCCCTGCCCGAAGCCCAGCTGGACCGCTTCCTCGTCAAGGTGCGCGCGACCTACCCGAGCGCCGCAGAGGAGGAGCGCATCGTGCGCCGCGTCGCGGACGAGAAGCCGGCCGTCGTCGAGCGCGTGCTCGGCGCGAGGGAGATCGCGCTGCTGCGCTCGGCGGCCGAGGCGGTGAAGGTAGACGACGCCTTGGCGGCCTACGCCGTCCGCATCGTCCGCGCGACTCGCCCCGCGAGCGGCGATTCGGCTCGGCCGCGCGCCGGCGAGACTGCCGCGCTTCGCGAGGCCGCGGCGCGGAGAGCGGGCGCCGATGACCCAAGCGATGTTCCCGCTGGCCTCGAGCGCGACATCGCCCGATGGGTAGAATACGGGGCCTCGCCGCGAGCGTCGATACACCTGTACCTCTGCGCGCGGATTTCGGCCCTCCTGGACGGCCGGTCCTATGTCCTCCCGGAGGACGTGAAGACCTGCGCGCCCGAGGCGCTCAGGCATCGCGTGGTCCTCTCCTACGAGGCCGAGGCCGAGGGCGTAGGGGCCGACGCTGTCATCGCGCGCGTCCTGTCTGCCCTGTCCCTTCCTTAGTCGAGCGCCATTTGGAAAGGGACGAGCTCCACGATAGGATCCGACGGCTGCTCTTCGCGTCGCCGGCCTTGGCGCGCGCCTTCGCGCGGGGCGACTTCCAATCGGTCTTCCGGGGCAGGGGCATCGAATTCGACTCGCTTCGCGAGTACTATCCCGACGATGACGCGCGCCTTGTCGATTGGAGCGCGACCGCGCGCCTGGGCAAGCCCTTCGTCCGCACCTACCGCGAAGAGCGCTCCCTCACCGTTTTTCTCCTCGTCGACGTATCCTCGTCCATGGACCAAGGCTCGGGCGAGCTCTCCAAGCTCGACGAGGCTATTCTTGTCTCCTCCCTCACGGCCTACGCCGCGCAGCTGCGCGGGCTTCCCGTGGGCTGCATCCTATTCGCCGACGGCATAAAGGGCAGCCTTCCGCCGCGGCGGGGCAAGGCCCACGCCCTCGCCGTGGCCTCGGCCGCGCAAAGCGTCAGCGAGACTCGTCGGGGGACAGAGCTCGATCGTCGGGGGACCGAACTCGGCCTAGCCCTCAGGACTGTGTCCCATGTCCTCAAGCGCCGCAGCCTCGTCCTGATTCTTTCCGATTTCCGCGCGGAAGGATGGGCACGGCCCCTGGGCGAACTCGCGCGCCGTCACGACGCGGTGGCCGTAAGGATATCCGACAGCTCCGATCTCGAGCTTCCCCGCGTGGGCTCTTTCTATGCCGCCGATCCGGAGACCGGCGCCGAAGCCTGGCTGCCCCTCGGCAGCAAGAGCTTCCGCGAACGCTGGCGCGTGAGCGGCAGGGCGCGGCGAAAAGCCTGCCTCGACGCCTGCGCCCATGCTCGAGTGAGCGTCCTCGAGATAGATACCAAGGATGACCCCGCCCTGAAACTCCTCGAATTCTTCGAGCGTAGGAGGGCGAAGTGAAGCGTATACGCGCCTTCGCCCTGTCGGCGCTGGCATTCGGCTACCCCGTAGCGGTTCCACTTTGGGGGGCGACACTCGACGCTCGAAGCATCATCTACATTCCCGCGCGCTATTCGCCCGGCGAGGAGGTTGTCGCGCAGGCTGTCATCCTTCCCGAAGGCTCCGAAAAACTCGTCCCCCTCGACCTGAGGCGCGGCTCGGGCTTGCCTGACCAGGGCGAGGAAGCCGATCCCGAGCTACGCGAAATGCGCCTGTCCAAGACGGATGCCGGTTGGATCCTCAGTCTGCGATTCGTAGCTTGGTCCCCCGGCTCGCTCTCAGTCCCCGCTCTGCGGCTCAAAGGCATGCTGATACCAGCCCTGCCTTACGCTACCCTCAGCGTACTCGGGCCCGAGGACAGGGATCCCTCGCCGCCGCGGCGCCAGCGCGACCCGCCCGGGACGGCGATCTATCTCTACGGTCTCGCCGGCATCCTTATCGCCCTCGCCCTAGGCGCCGCGGGCACTGCGGCCTATCTCATTCCGGCAGCCCGCGCAGTCCTCGCCCGACGGCGCGCGGCCCAAGCCTTCGGGCGCTTCGTCAGAAGTCTCGATTACCTCGCTGCGGAGGCCGGATCGGCGGAGCCGGCGGTATTTTTCGCGGCTTTGTCGAGGGCCTTCCGGCTCTATCTCGCGGCGCGCGCGCTTCCCGCAGCTCCTGTCCTCACGGCGAAAGAGATCGCCCAGCTGCCCGAGACCGCCTTCCCCGCTCCCGCGACAAAGGCTAGAACGGCGGCCCTCTTCGCCTTCGCGGACAGGGTTCGATACGGAGGAGAGCTCCCAAGCCCATCGGCCGCTCGCGGGATTCTCGAGTCCGCAGCGGCCGAGGCTCGCGCGATAGGCGAGGCGAACGAGGAGGTCCTCCTTGCTCGCCTTTGACCGCCCCTGGGCCCTCGTTTTTCTTGGCTTGGTTCCCGCCCTCATCATTTTAAAGCGCCTGCTCCGAACGCGACGCGGCGCAGCCGCCTTTCCCTTGTTCGACGGCGTGAGCGGAAGCGGCTCCGCCGCCTTGCCGGAAGCGCCTTTCTTATTCAAGCTCGCCCGCGCCGCACGAGGCGGGGCGCTCTGGCTCGGTCTCGCCGCCGCCGTCATCGCCGCCGCCGGCCCCGCCCTCCTGTCCAAGCGTATCCTCTACCTCGGAAGGGGCAACGAGGCCATCATCGTCCTCGATGTCTCCCCGAGCATGGCCGCCTCCGATTTCGCGCCGACTCGGCTGGACGCCGCCAAGGCGATCATCGGCGATTTCCTCGCGACCAGGCGCAACGAGACGGTGGGCCTGGTCGCCTTCGGCGGAGACGCGGCCCTCGTATGCCCTCCCACGACGGACTACGCTTCCATCGAGGCTCGGCTAGGGAGTCTCGAGCCGGGGATCTACGGCGAGGGCACGGCGATCGGGGCGGGCATCGCTACGGCGGTCGCCCACGCGGCGCGGTCATCGGCCCCCGAGAAACAACTGATCCTTCTCACCGACGGCGAAAACAACGCCGGTTCGATGGACCCCGCCACGGCCGCTCGGGCGGCGGCCCGCTTCGGCATGGTCCTATCGGTGATAGGAGTCGGGAGCGCGGGAGAGATCCCCGTCACCTACGTCGATCCGGCCACAGGCCAGAAGCGCAGCGGGATATACCGCTCCGACTTCAATGGCGCTTCGCTGGAGGCCCTGTCCCGCACGGGCGGAGGCAGTTATTACGGGGCCGAAAATAAAGCCGCCCTCGCGTCGGCCTTCGCCGCCCTCGCGGAACGCAGCTCCTCGCTGACGCGCTCGCGGAATCTCAGCTCGGAAGAGAGTTTCACGACCAGGATTCTCGGCTTCGCCCTCGCCCTCCTTGTCCTCGCCCGCCTCCTCGGCCTCGCGGGCGGAGGGAACAGACCGTGAACTTCGCCCGACCCGAGCTTCTTTGGATTGCCCTCCTCGCTCTCCCCGAGCTCGCTCTCGGTCTTCGCAGGACGCCGATTCTCCGTTCCTCGCTAGAGCTCCTCGCGGGTCCGCGTCGCCGTATGCGCGCTGGCAGGATCTTCGCCGCCTTCTCGCTCTGTGGCAGCGCCTTCTCGGCTCTTTTCGTGGTTTCGGCGGCCCTCGCGCTGGCGGGACCTGCCTGGGGCGTACGCGGCGCCGCGGCCGAGCGGCGCGGCCTCGAGGCGTCTATCGTGCTCGACGTGTCGCGGAGCATGGAGGCGGCCGACATTAAACCGACCCGTCTCGAGGCCGCGAAGGGCCTCATCGCCTCTCTCGCCAAAACCGGCGGCGCGCTGTCGGAGGGCGCCTCCTTCTCGCTCGTCGCGGTCAAGGGCGCCGCCGTTCTCCTCGTGCCCATGACGGAGGACGCTTTCGCCTTCAGCGACGCCCTCGATTACGCGACGCCTGACGCGACTACCGCGGCGGGGACGGATCTCGAGGCCGGTCTCCGGGTCGGCCTCACAACCTTTACGCGCACGGGCGCTCAGGGACGCATCCTCCTTCTCTTCACGGACGGCGGGGAGCTTTCGGGCTCGGGCCGCCGCGCCTGCGAGGAAGCCGTTGCCGCAGGAGTTCGGCTCGTCATCGTCGGCGTGGGGGGCGACGAGGGCGCCATCGTGCCGGGGCCTGACGGTTTACCCCTCGTCGGCCCGAAGGGGCCTGTCCGGAGCGCCCGCGAGAGCGCGAGGCTCAAGTCCCTGGCCGCGACCGCCGGCGGCCGCTACCTCGACGCCTCCGACGCGGGTACGAGCGCGGCCCTCGCCGCCGAACTCATGGGCGCCCGCGGTTCGGGCACACGCATCGAGTACCGGCGCGTCGATCACGGCGGCCTCTTTGCCCTCCTCGCCCTCGCCTTTCTCGTCGTGGCCATCCTCGCGGGCCTCCTCTCGAGCCGAGGGGCGAGGACATGAAAGCCATCGTTCGCGCGACCCTCGCCGCAGTCTGCGCGCTCGGCGCGGCTTCCATCGAAGGCTGCGCGCGCCTCGCCGACTATGCGCGGGTAGTCGAGGCCAACCGAATCTACGATCGCAGCGATTACCAAGGCGCGATCGCCGTCTACCTCCGGACGGGTCGGGCAGCTTTTCCCGCGACCGTCGATTACGATGTGGCGAACGCCTATGCCCGGCTCGGCGAGTACGCGGCGGCCTCGGAGCTCTACACGGCCGCGGCGCTCGAGGGCGACGGCTCGATCGCCGCCGACGCGCGCTTCAACGAAGGCGTCGCTCTCTTCGAGCGCGACCGCTACGAAGAGTCCTGGAAGGCCTTCCGTGCCAGCTTGGCCCGCGTCGATCCGGAAAGCGCCTTTGCGCGCGACGCGCGGCGAAACTTGGAGCTCGCCTGGCGAGCGTGGAAGAAGAGCGGCCTCGCCGCGCCCCAGGGCATCGCGGCCGCGGCGCGGGGCGCGCCGGAGCGGGATGAGAGCGAGCTGCGACTCCTCCAGCGCCTCGAGACAGGGCGCTGGAGGCCGGGGATCTCGCCTTCCGCCGCCTCCGGGGCCTCGGATTACTAGCATGCCGATGACGAAACCCCTTCGGCGATCGCCCCTAGTCTGCGCATGCGCCCTTGCCTTCGCCGCCTCGATCACGGCGGTCTCGGCTCAACCTGCGGGGACCAGCCAAGACGGCTTCCGCTACTCCTCGACCATCGAGCCCGCCCGCCCCGAGCTCGGCTCCCTCGCTGTCTTCGACCTTCGCATAGAAGGCCTGTCCGCCGCCTCGTCGCGCGTCGCCGAACTCCGCCTCGACGATGGATTGAGTCTCGAGTCCGAGAGTATTCGTCCTATCGCCTCCGCGACGACGCGCGGCGTGGATTTCCGCTTCGCGCTCCGCGTCCTCGCAGCGGGCGAGCGTCGGATAGCGTCTATCGTGATTGTCGCGGCGGAGGGAAGGCTGGAACTCGGGCCTATCGTCATCCGCTCCGCCTCCGCCGGCATCGCATCCGATGCGTCGGCGGCCTGGCGTTGGGTCGTTCCCGCCTCTGCCCTCCGCTACCAGGCCTTCGAAATCAGACTCGAGCCGGTGTCGGGCGAACCGGCCTCTACCCCTGTTTCCGCAGGTCTCGCCATCGACTTTGCCCCGCCCGCCGGCGCCTCGGCCGAGCCTTCGGGGCCCTTGTCATGGACGGTCATCGCCTTCGAGGAGGGCCAACTCTCCCTGCCGGCGGTCAGGCTGGAAAGCGGCGATAGATCGAGCGCGGCTAGCGTCGCGATAGCGGCCCTCCCCGCGGGCATAGCCTCGACGAGGGCTATAGGAGCATTCTCCCTCTCGCTCGATAGAATCGCGGGCGCGGCTCCCCTCGCGGGCGCCACGACGCGCGCGCGTCTTATCCTCGAGGGCAGGGGGAATATTCCCGTCCTCATCCTCCCAGAACCCGTGCTGCGCCTGGACGGTGCGATCCTGCCGCAGGGCGCCTGGATTTCGAGCCGAGCCGACGACGCGCGGCCCGAAGGCGGGGTTTATGCCGGCTCGGCGAGCTTGGTCGTGGAAATCGTCCCTCCTCGACCCGGCCTCCTATCCCTGAGCTTTCCGACCATGGTCGTACTCGATTCGCGATTAGGGATGCAGGAGCTCCGAGTTCCGACCCTTGAACTGCGTGTAGGAAAGGCAGCGCCCTCATCGGCCGCATGGGCAGCTTCCGCGGATTGGGGAGTTGGCCTCGGTGGGCCAGCCGCAGCCTGGGCGCGCGGCGACAAGAGCCACGCCCTCGCCGAGCTCTATGCCGCTTTAAGGCGCGCCCCTCCTTTTTCCCGCGAGGTCCGCGACGCGCGGAAGGCGGCCCTCTTCTGCTCCGCCGAGCTCGGAACGGGCATGCCCCTCCTCGATGTCCTGCCTCCGCCTTCTTTTTTCATTTGGCCCGCTTTTGCCGTAGCCTTGACGGGTCTTTCTTTGTTTACCGCTTCGAGACTCCAAGGCCGCGGGAGGGACAGAGCTAGCCGGAGGGACAGAGCCCTGTCCGGGCTCGGCAGTCGGGTCAGTCTTGCCATATTCTTAGCTCTGTCCCTCGCTTTTGCCGCTTTGGCCCTAGCATCCGCGGTCGAGAGGAGGGAAGCCCTTGCCGTTGTCTGGACCGAGAAACTCCGGACAGTGCCTTCCGGCAAATCCGAGCTTTCCATCGCGGTGATCAAGGGATCTACTGCGCGGCTGCGTGGTTCCTTTGGGACATATGAAGGTGTGGTTCTCGCCGACGGGGTAGAAGGCTGGGCTCCCCGTGATTCATTATATTTTTATTGAGGATTGACGTATGGATTTTGGCGATGTTTTAGAAGAGTGGGAAAGGAGCGAGCGCGAGGATAATGAGTCATCCAATGCGCCCGCTGCCAAGAAAGGCAGAAGGGACAGCCCTGACAAGGATGCCGAGTCGGACATCGCGCTCAACGCCGCGCAGAAGGGCCTCGAGTCCCGTCGCCTCGCCGATGCAAAGCCGCAGGCCTTTCTCGACCTGCACGGACTGACGGGAGAGGAAGCGGAAGCGGCCATCGCGGCCTTTATCGAAGAAGCGTCGCGCAGGGGCCTCGAGAAAGTGCTGGTGATCCATGGCAAAGGACTGCATTCCTCGGGCGCGCCAGTCCTCAAGAAGGCGGCGCGAAGGGCCCTCGAGGCCCATCCTTTGGCGGGACGCTTCGGCGAGGCGGTTAGAACCGAAGGAGGCTCGGGTGCTCTGTGGGTTATAATCAAGAGACGGCGATAAAGGGGCGGGATGCGCCCGACGCGTCTGATCTCGGTTTTGGCTATTTTTCGCGGTAGATTATGCGTCCGCGGTTAAGATCGTAGGGAGAAAGGGCGACTTTTACCTTATCGCCCGGCACAATGCGGATATAATGCTTGCGCATCTTGCCCGAAAGGTGGGCGAGAATCACATGGCCGTTTTGGAGCTCCACGCGAAACATGGTGTTAGGGAGGGATTCCCTTACGACGCCCTCGACCTCAATCGCTTCTTCCTTGGCCACGTTTTCTCCTCGATCAGAATAGCGCTCCCTTTTGGCGCGTGGCCGTCGGGAAACAGCTCGCGAGCAGTTGCAATGCCGCCCCGTGCGCATAAAATAGTAGGTGCTATCCGGAGGAATGTCAACCATTGCGCAAAGGATGCGGCACCGGGCAAGGGACTGTCGATTTTTCCGCGATTTACAGCGTCTTGACTTTTTCATGCGTTTATTGCATCGTGCCGATCTTTCAAGCGAAGAAGTGATTCAATGCCAGCTAACGCTGGCGATGGCTTTAGGAGGCGGCGAATGGATAAAGAGACGATAGAGAAGATGAAGGAGCTCCTCCTCGCGCAGAAACGCGAGATACTGGATACCCTCATTGCGACCAACGCCGATTTCCGCGCCATCGTCGATGAGATGGATCCCAAGGACTTCGCCGACGTCGCCTCCGATGACATAGACAGGAAAATGATAGAGGCCCTCGGCTCGCAGGAAATAAAGCGCCTGCGCGCGATAGACGCGGCCTTGAGCAGGATCAACCAGGGCAAATACGGCTCATGCATGAAGTGTAATAAGAAAATTCCTCCCGAGCGTCTTCAGGCGATACCCTACGCCGTCCTCTGCGTCGATTGCCAGAAGGGCGAGGAACGCAGGAACCGCTGATCCGTGGATAGTTGAGAGGCGAAGGACCGCCAGGTCTCTGATCGGCGTGAGCGGCGGCGGGCTGAGGATGGGCTCATGCATCCTCCACCCGCCACTATGTGTCCTCGATCCCCACATCGATCCACGTTCTTTTCGTCAATGCCGCTATCGAATCGTATCCAGCCGATCGCGCCAGTTCTCGCGCTGCGTCTAGGTTGGCTCCGAAGTGCTCGGGCGCATGGGCGTCGGCCGAGAAGGTTATGCGAACTCCCTCTGCGCGCAGCTCGCGCAAGATGGGGAGCGAGGGGTAGGGCGACTTCACCTTGCCCCTGCTCATCCCGCCGACATTGATCTCGACGACGATGTCCTTGCCCTTGAGCAGCCGCGCCGCGCCGATCGCCGCGTCCAGATATCCGGCCGAGGACTCGTCGAACCAGCGACCCTCGGCGTTGTTCTTTTTCACGAGGTCGAAATGCCCCAGAATGTCGAAGCCGCCCTCTGCGATAAGCTCGCCGAGTTTCGCGTAATAGTTTTCGTAGAGGGAGGCGCCCAGAGCCTCGCCCTCGAAGGCGGCGGCGTGGTTCTCGAAAACGTCTCCTCCAAGATCGACGGCGAAGCGTCCCGAGCCGGGCAGCTCGACGAAGTGCACTGAACCTATCGAGTAATCGAGGTCGAGCTCGCGGAAAATATCGTCGCGAGGCGAGCTGATGCCGGTGACCCACTCGATCTCCAGGCCGAGGAGGATCTCGAGGCCTCGCGGCCCCCACTCGCGGCCGAGCCTCCGGATCTCGGCGGCGTACTCGCCAAGGCGCGAGAGCTCCATGTTGCCCTCGCTATAGAAGGGCAGGGGGCTGTGGGAGGAAAAGCCGAGGACCTGGTAGCCCTTTGAAGCGGCAGCTTCGGCCATCGCGGCAGCCGTCGCGCGGCCGTCGCAGAATTCGCAATGCGTGTGGTAATTGGTACGCATGTAGGCATCGTATCGGGTCGAGGCGGTTTTTGGGAAGCGCTAAACGCCCAGTTATATGCTGAAGTCGAGCTCCAGGCCTTGGTACATCTCCAAGGCGGGTTCCTCCGCCTTCGGTCTCCCCACGATTTTCGCCGGGACGCCAGCGCGGATCGTAATCGTCCATCAGGGTCAGACCTCTATATAGGGCGCGGCGGCGGCGGCGAAGTCCGCCAATGCGGCGCGCAACGCGTCCAAGGCGCGCGCGACGGCGGCCATGTCGCCTTCCCTGCCCGCCGTCTCGCCGGCAAAGGCCGCGTCGCCGAGCCGCCTCGCGCTCAAGTTCCATGCGGCACCCTTGAGAGAATGCGATATCTCCTTGAAGCGCGTCGCGTCCTTCGCGGCCAAGGCAAGGCTGAGCTCGCCCATCTGCTCCTCGGCCTTGGCCACAAAGCGTTTTATGAGCCGGGCCACGGTCTCGGATTGGCCGAGGAATGTATCGAGGACTCCCGCCCAGTCGAAGACCGAGGAATCGAGGCACTGTGCGGCGGGAGCCTGAGTCTCGGGCCGAGGGGCTTCGCCTTCGATAGCTTCGGCGCAGGCCATGGCGTGCGCCTTGGCGTACTCCTCGGGCGTCGCGCCGATGTGCGGCAGGGCCGCGCCGGCCGAGGGCAGGTAGGCGGCGAGGATGGCGGCGAGGTCCTCCTTCTTGAAAGGCTTTACGAGTATGTCGTTCATCCCCGCCTCGATGCAGTTCTCGCGCTCGCCCTTGAGCGCGCTGGCCGTGACCGCGACGATCGGCCCCGTGTAGCCCTTGTCGCGGAGCGCGCGCGAGGCCTCGTAGCCCGTCATCCTCGGCATGAAGATATCCATGAGGACGAGGTCGAAGCGGCGCGAGGCGCCGATCTCTACGGCCTCGATGCCGTCGCGCGCGGTAACGACGCGGCAGCCCATTTTGCCCAAGAGGAGAGTGAAGAGCTCGCGGTTGACCTCGTGGTCCTCGGCAAGGAGGACCTCGCCCTCGAATCGGCGTTCCACGGGGCGCCGATCGGCCGTGCCTTCGGCCTCGGCGCCCTCGAGGTCCACCTCGGAAGACAGGGCGCGAGCCAAGGCGTCGTGGAGCTCGCCGGGCTTGATCGGCTTCGAGATATAGCCGTTAAACCAGCGCAGAAGTTTCATTTTCGCGTCGCCGCTGATGGTACCTACCGGAGCCATGAGTATGAGGCGCGCGCCATTGATGGCCGTATCGCCCGTGATCTCGCTGGCGAGCCGCCAACCGTCCATCCTCGGCATATTCTGGTCGATGAGGCATACCGTGAAAGCATCGCCTTCGGCGGCGGCCTGGCGGAGCGCGTTGAGCGCCCCCTCGCCCGAGCCGGCGTCGCTTACTCGGTAGCCTGCGGAGACCGCCGCTCGAGCCGCGAAAGCCCGCGCAGGAGCGTAGTCGTCTACGACGAGGAGGCGCGCTCCGCCGCCCGAGCCGCCCTGCAGGGGCAGGCTGGCCTTTGGCGGGGCCGAATATTCCGGGGCGTCGAGGGGCAGCTCGAACCAGAAGACCGAACCGGTTCCGGGAGCGACGGCTGGTCGGACGCCGATCGCGCCGCCCATGAGCTCGACGAGATGCCGCGAGATAGCGAGGCCGAGGCCAGTGCCGCCAGCCTTGCGCGCCTGAGCGAGGTCGCCTTGGAAAAATGGCGTGAACAGCCTCTCTCGGGTAGACTCGCTCATGCCGGGGCCAGTATCGGCGACCTCGAGGCGCATGCGGGGCCCCGCGGGCGAGTGAACGCGGCTCAGGCCGAGTTCGATCCCTCCCTCCCTGGTGAATTTGACGGCGTTCTTGAGGAGGTTGACGATGACCTGCCGCAGGCGGCCCGGATCGCCGCGCACGAGGGCCGGCAGCTCTTCGTCGACGTCGACGATTATCTCGAGGCCCTTGCGATTGGCCTCCATCGCGAGAAGATCGACCGACTGGTGCACCCATGAGCGCAGGTCGAAGCTCGTAGTCTCGAGCTCGAGCCGGCCGGCCTCGATCTTGGAGAAGTCGAGGATGTCGTTGATGAGGCCAAGAAGGACGTCCGCCGAGAAGCGCACCTGATTTACGTAATCGGCCTGCTCTGAGTCGAGCTCGGTTTCGTGCAGGAGCTCGACGACGCCGAGTATGGTCTGGATGGGTGTCCGGATCTCGTGGCTCATGTTCGCGAGGAATTGGCTCTTCGTGTGCGTGGCCTTCTCGGCCTCGTCTTTCGCGTCCCGTAGGCCCTTTTCGCGGATGACACGCTCGGTGATCTCCTCGGCGGCGATCAGGAGGAAGCGCTCGGGGACATCCTCTTCGCGGGCCGATCGGGCGGAAGCCCCGCCCCGCGAGGACGCCTCGACGCGGGAGAGCGCGAGGCGAAGCCAGCGCATCGTGCCGTCGACCGCGCGGATCGGGCTCTCGATGGAGGCGGACTTCCTGCCGCCGAGGAGGATCTCGGCCGCGTAGTAGTCGAGCCTCGTCCCCTCGCGCTCGGCGATGAAATCGAAGAAGGAGACGGCCAACCTGTCGGGGCCGACGCCGGCGACGATCCGGAAGAGGGACTCGAAGGATGAATTCCACATGGCGAGGATGCCCCTGCCGTCGATGAGGGCGACAGGTATGGCCACCTGTTCGAATACGGCCCGGAGCAGAGCGTCGGGCAAAGACATCAAAAATTGGCCTTGAGTATCTCGAGAGTCTTCTTGAGTATTTGGTCGGGCTTGAGCGGCTTAATCAGATAGCTCTTGACGCCCGCTTGGAAGGCGCGCATTACGGCCTCTCTCTGGCTGACCGCCGATAGGATGATGACCGGCAGCTCGATGTCCTCGGCCCGCAAGCGCGACAGGACCTGAAAGCCGTCCATGTTGGGCATCAGTATGTCGAGGAAGACGAGGTCAAAGCTCTTGATCTTAGCCGCCTCGAGAAACTCCTGTCCGTTCTGGTAGGCGTTCACGGAGGCGCTGATCGCGCCGAAGGTGGTCTTGACGAGCTCCTGGATTACGAAGTCGTCGTCTACTACGGCGATGGACAGGCCTTTTCCCGCCTCGCGCATGTCTTCGAGGCTGAAGGGCTTTTTGGCCTCGCCCTCGAAGCGCATCTCGATGGACTCCCTTCCGGACTCGTGCGTCTGCGCGGACAGAATCCGCTCGGCGAGCATCTCAGCCTTGCCCTCTCCCGTATCCGTTTGGCTTTCGTAGTCGGTGAGCAGCCCGTCCATCGCGTACTGAAGGTTCGAAACCACCTCGAGATCGGCGAACTCGGGCCTACCGCGCACGAACTCGCGGGCGAAGGAGGAGTTGGTAAGCAGCTTGATATGGCGAGCCTTGGCTCCAGAGCGATCGAGGAGGATGCGGAGGAGGAGCTCCATGTTCGGGCCATCGACGAAGCTGAGTTCCATATCGGCGAGCATGACGAGCACCCTCGGGCTGCGGATCGCGTAGAGCTCGAGAAGCTCGGCGATCTTGAAGCGGAGGAGATCGATCTTCTCGCGGTTAAGACCCTTGGCTATCTCGACGAAGACGATGTTGTCGTTGACATGGGCCTCGATGACGCAGGGCGTCGAATCCAGCGCGAGCTTGACGCCGAGGATCTCCGAGAGGGCCGCGAACATGCCGTCGATCTTGATCGGTTTCATGATGACGCGCTTGATGTTGAAGGGCACGAGTTCGAGGAGGCGGTTCTTGTCTATCTTCTGCGCCGTGAGGACGACGGGTATGGAGGCGGTGTTGGGGTTTCGGTTCTTCTCCTCGAGGACTTCTTTGCAACTTCGGCGCGTGAGGTTGTAGTCGATCATCACTAGGTTGGGCAGGGAGTTGCGGAGCTTGATCGCGCCGTCGAGGCCGTTGATCGCCGTCTCCACGTCGAGGCCTGCGGCCGAAAGCCGCTCCTTGAGGTATTCGCGGAAGAGGTCGGACTCGTCGATGATCAACAGGTTCTTGCGCGCCATTCCTACCTCGGGTTGATCATGCTCGGAGGCTGCTGGGTCGCGTCTACGGCGTCGCGCCAGAGGGCGCCTTCGGGATCGACGTAGCTGCGGCGCGAGACGGCCGCCTTGACCGGAATATGGACATACTGGCCGTGGACCATTCCTATCAGGACCTTGCTGCGCCCCGCCATGGCCGCGTGGACGGCGTTGTTGCCGAGCCTCTCGCAGTAGGCCGAGTCGGTCGGGATCGCGGGCGAGGATCGGACCATGTAGCTCGGGTCTATGTACTTGACCGTCCCGTCCATGCCCTTTCTCGTGAAGTGCTCGGCGATCCTGTCGCGCAGATAGACGCCTATGTCGCCGAGCTTCGGGTTGCCGGAGGCATCGACGCCCTCCGACTTGAGGAATTCCTGGCCCGCGCCCTCGGCCACGACCACGACCGCGTGGGATCGGCGCGTTATGCGATCTTCGAGATGCCGCAAGAAGCCGTTGGGGCCGTCGATCTCGAAGGGGACCTCGGGGATGAGGACGAAGTTGGCCTCATGGACCGCGAGCACCGTGTGAACGGCGATGAAGCCCGACTCCCTGCCCATCAGCTTGACCAGGCCGACCCCGTTCATCGCCGAGTGCGCCTCGACGTGGGCGGCCGACACCGCCTCGGCCGCCTTGGCCACGGCGGTCTCGAAGCCGAAGGTCCGATCGACGAAGAGGAGGTCGTTGTCTATCGTCTTCGGTATGCCGACGACGGCGATCTTGAGCTTGCGCCTCTCGATTTCCTCGGCTATGGCTATGGCGCCTTTCTGCGTGCCGTCGCCCCCGATGGTGAAGAGCACGTTGAGGTTGAGCCTTTCGATCGAGTCCACGATGTCGGACACTCGCTCGCCTCCGCCGCGCGAAGAGCCGAGGAAGGTGCCGCCGACCTTGTGCACTTCATCGACCGCTTCGGGATCCAGGGGCCTCGTGCCGATGTTGAACTCGGGGAGGAATCCGCGGTAGCCGTAGCATATGCCCGTTATGCGACGCACCCCATAGCGGAACCAGAGGCAGCGTACTATCGCGCGGATGACGTCGTTGATCCCGGGACAGAGGCCGCCGCAGGTGACGATCCCCGCGTGCACGTGGCTGGGCGCAAAGAAAATCTGCTGGCGCGGCCCCGCCTTCTCGAGCAGGCGCGAGCGGTCCAAGCTGCCCTGGTCGCCTTCGCGGGCATCGACGTCGAAACGGACGAAGTCCTCGTCCGAGACGTAGTTCGCGAGGGAGTCGCCCAACTTAGTGGAGAGGATTATTGGCGAGGGAATACTGCACTTCCCGAGGACCGGTACGCTGAAATCCATATCGTCGTTCATCGTGGCTTAGAGTATAGCGGAAACGGCTTCGTCGGCGCAATGAAGTTTATCCAAGCGCCCTCCTGCCGGGCCGACGCGATCGTGACGGACTTCCGTTGGAATTCTCTCAGCGAGCCAGCGCCGCGTTCGCCGCGGCCAGGTCGCTCTTTAGGGCCGCCTCGTCCGGGAGCGCGGCGAGGGCGGCCGTTAGGGCGGCCTTCGCCCCCGCGTAATCGCCAGCGTTGTACAGCCGCGCGAAACTATTGTGAGCCTCCGCGACGAAGTTGAGGCGCATGGTCCGAGCGAGCCTCGCCAGGCTTCCGTCGCCCTTCGCCTTTAATCCGCCCTTTTCGGCGAGGGCGGCGGCGCCGAGCCAATCTCCGCCCTCGCCGATCCTAGCGGCCTCGTTCCCGTATATCGCCGCGATGACCTGGGAGTAGCGGGCCGCGCTCACCTCGCCGGCGGCGAGGACTCTGTCCGCCACGGCGGCGGCTTGCGCGAAGGGAAGGCCGTTGGCCGCCCTGACGAGTTCGATCTCGCCGACGGTAGCCAGGGCCCCGGCGGCCGCGGCAAGGCCGGCGCGGGTCGAGCGTTCGGCGACGGCCGCGCGCGCTCCGGCGAAGTCGCCCTTGCGCGCATAGTCCTGGGCCAAGGCCGCGAGCGAGCTCGAGACAAGGGCTGCGGCGCCGTCCCCGCTGGCGAGAAGGACGGCCGCGTCGAAGGCGGCCTTCCAATCGCCGGCCGACTCCAGCGCCGCGGCGCGGTTGTAGGTGGCGGTCTCCGATAGGGCCGTCAGCCGCGATTCTCCGGGAAGGGCTGCCGCCGCCGCCCTGGCTGCCGCCTCGGCGGCGGCGTAATCGCGCCGCGACTCGAGGTCGGCCACGAGGTTGCCGATGCGGTCGATCTGGAAGGCCCGCGAATCCGCGCCGGGACAGAGCGCGGCATAATCGGCGCCTATCTTCGCCGCCTCGGCGAAGCCGCCCGAGCGTTCGAGCATCGATGCCCTGTTGGAGAGTATGAGGCCGATAAGCTCTCGCCCTCCTATCGCCTTGCGATCGCCGTAGCCGCCGGGCGCGACATAGGCGTAGCCCGTGACGCGGCCGAAGGAGTCCTTAAACTCCTTTTTGCCGCCCGGGTCGAAGCCGTAGGGATTAGTGGTCTCGACGTCGACGACTCGCCCTGCGACAAGGACGGTACAGAAAGCGTGGTCGGAGGTCCGCGCGCCGGAGGTCTCGATCCCTAGACTTCGCGCAGCGATCAGGTAAAGGACGGCCGACGAGACGCAGTTGTAGTAGCCCGAGCCGAGGATGCCGTCCAGAGTGGACGCATCCTCGCGATAGGAGCGCAGTACATTCTTATGCAGGTAGATGAGGACGGCTTCGGCCATCTTTCCTGTAATCGCGCCCGCGGCCTGGTCGGCATTCCGGCCGAGCTCCGCGTCCAAAGCCTGGATAAAGCCGTCGAGCCTCGATTCGTAGGAGGCGAGTTCTTGGGGCGCCAGCCCCGAGGCGAGCAGGGCGGCGACCTTCAGGTTCGGGAGCTCCAAGGGCTCAGGCAGGGCGCCCAGATCGGCGAAGCCGGGATGGGGCTCGAGAAAGGCGGCCCCGGGAAGCGCGGCGATCGGGGTCAGCGCCGCGGCGAGAAAGAGCGAGAGGAAGGCGAGGGACGTTGTCCTTCTCATCTGATTGCCGTTACTTTCAAATCTATGTCCTGCGAGGTATAGTAACCCACATGGAGGGCTCATGGATTCGGAATTCGACCTCATCGTCATAGGAGGGGGAGCCGCTGGATTGGCCGCCGCCCAATACGGCGCCCGCGCCAACCTCAAGACCCTCCTCGTCGAGGAGCTGGCCGCGGGCGGCCAAGCCCTTCTCATAGACGCCCTCGAGAACTATCCCGGCGTCATGGGCCCTGTGAATGGCTACGATTTTTCCGAGATCATGCGGAAGCAGGCCGAGGCCTTCGGCACGGTCTTCCTCACGGCGACCGTGAGCTCGCTGCGCAAAGAAGGCGGCCTCTTCAGCCTCGATACGAGCGAGGGAGCCTTGACCGCCAAAACCGCGATCCTCGCCACCGGGGCCAAGCACCGCCACGCCGGCGTGCCCGGCGAGGATGAGTTCGCGGGACGGGGCGTATCCTATTGCGCGACCTGCGACGGGCCTTTCTTCAAGGGCAAGCCCATGATGGTCGTCGGAGGCGGCGACGCGGCCTGCGACGAGGCGGCTTTCCTCGCGAAGCTTTCCGACAGGATCGTCGTCGTGCATCGCAAGGACCGATTCAGGGCTCAGGCCTCCCTCGCCGCGCGCACGCTCGGAAATCCCAATATAGAAGTGCGCTTCGGCACTCTTATAAAGGAAATCAAGGGAGCGAAGAAGGTTCAATCCGTCGTTCTCGAGAAGGCCGATGGAGGCGGGGTCTACGAGGAGCCCTTTGACGCGGTATTCGTATTCGTCGGCTCGATCCCCCAATCCTCCCTCGCGGCCGACGCGAAAAAGGACGAGGCGGGCTACCTCCTCACCGACGAGCGCATGGCGACGAGTCAGGGCGGCCTCTTCGCGGCCGGCGACGTGCGCGCCTCGAACTTCCGCCAATTGATCACGGCCGCCTCCGACGGAGCGATAGCCGCTCACTCGGCCTCTCAGTATATCGACGAGATGAAGGGAGAGGCCTACGCTTGAAGACCGCCGCGGGGCCGGAGGACCGGCTAGAAACCGTCTCGTCCTAGGTTCCGCCCTGCTGTCCTGTCTCTTCCTCGTATCCGCGTCCACGCCCAAGGCGGATTTTTGGGCTTCTACGCCTAAGGGCGACACGGCGGAAACCGCGCTCGCGTCCTCCCTCGTGGACATGATGGGCGACGAGGAAGTCCTCGGCCAGATACTGATGATGGCCTACCCCGGCGACGAACCGGGCCCCCTGCTCTACGAATGGATCGAGAAGCGCGCCCTCGGCGGCGTGAAGGTCTTCGGATGGAACGCCGAAGACAGCACCAAGGTAGCCAAGGCCGTGGCGGGCATCCAGGCCGCAGCTCTCGGCTCCGGCCTGGGCATACCTCTTCTCGTAGCCACCGATCAAGAGGGCGGATGGATACGGCACATCAAGGGCGCGACTACCATCACTCCGGGCAATATGGCGATAGGGGCCTCGGGCAGGCCCTACGACGCCTATCGATCCGCGAACCTCATAGGCAGGGAGCTGGCCGCCCTCGGCGTGAACATGGATTTCGCGCCCTCCGTCGATCTCGCTACCAAGCCCAAGAGCTATATTATCGGGCCGCGGGCTTTCTCGGACGATCCCCTTGCCGCCGCCCTTCTCGGCTCGGCCTTCGTGCGCGGCCTAGCCGACGCCGGCGTGATCGCCACGGCCAAGCATTTCCCGGGACACGGCGATACCGAGGACGATTCGCACGGCGTCCTCCCCGTAATCCTCATCGACGAGAAGACTCTTTGGGACCGGGAGCTCCTGCCCTATCGCGTTCTATCCGCCGAGGGCATCCCCGCGATCATGAGCGGCCACCTCTCCTTTCCCCTCATCACCGGGGATGGCTCGCCCGCCTCTCTCTCCCCCTATTTCATGACCACCCTCTTGCGGGGCCGCATCGGCTTCAAGGGCTTGGCGGTCACCGACGACCTCGCGATGAACGGGGCGGGGGAGGCAGCCGGTTCCATCTCCGAGGCCTGCGTGAAGGCTGTCGAGGCGGGCAACGACCTCATCATGATAAGCCAGCTCCTCCGAACCGACGATCCGGCCTGGATACGCCTTCTCTCCGCCTATCGCGAAAGGCCGGCGTTCAAGGCTCGCGTCAGAGAGGCGGCTACGCGGGTCATCGAGACCAAGCTGAAGTACTTGAGGCCGAGGGGGAAGGCGGCGCTGGTCCCCGACCTCGCGCTATTAGCGGCGCGGGTGCCCGATCCCGAAGCGGCGGGTTTTTTCAAGGCGCAGGCTTACCGGAGCGCGACCGTCCTGCGCGCCGGCGGCATTCCCTTCGCGGCGGCCCCTGGGTTGGCCCGAGGGCGCCTCCTCGTTGCAGGGCCCTTTAAGGATTTTTTCGATGCCGCGCTCGGCGCCTACCCCGGGGCCGGAATTTTCCATTTTTCCTACGAGCCGGAGGGCGCCGCCCTAGGCTCCGAGATGGCGGCCTTCGACCGCGCCCTCGCGGAAGTCGATGCCGTGATCATCTGCGTCGCCAACGCCGCGGGCATGGATTTCGCCCAGAGGGCCCACGAGGCGGGCAAGCGCGTCGCGATCCTGTCCGCGCAGAGCCCCGCGCCCCTCTCGAGAGCGCCGTGGGCCGATGCTTCTGTCGCGGTATACAGCTACTCCCGCGAGTCCATTAGCGCGGGCATCGCCGTGCTCGCTGGCGAGACGCAGGCGCAAGGCACTCTCCCCCTGCGGCTTCCTAAGTGAGAACGTTTAGGCCCCAAGTGAGGACTTCTGGATCTGGAGCGCAGGCGCCGCGTTGGAGGCGCGCCGTCGGCGCCGACATCCCCGCCCTGTCCGCCTTCCTTCGCGAGGATGAGGAGCGTCGTGTCGGCTTCTCGGGCCGCTTGCTTCAGCATGCGCGTCTGCCCCAGCAAGCGAGCCTCCTAATGGAGGCAAGCCTCCTACTGGAGGCAGGCCTGGGCGCGCCCACGCTCCGCCTCCCTTCTCCTCTACGGGGCGCGGTCTGGATTGCCGATGGAGGGGCGGCCCCTATCGCGGGGGCGCTGCTCTGTCATCCCTCTCGTCTCGCTTTCCCGGTTTTTCCCGACGGGACCGAGAGCGACGGGGAAATCGGCCTGCTCGCCTCGTCTTTCTCGCCCGCGTCGATAATCGGCATGGCGAGGGATGTGCTGCGATACGAGGCCGCTTCCGGCCTGACCCCGCAAGCTTCTATCGCCTATCGCCTCATGTCTCGGGCGGAAGAGGCGCCGCCGCCCTTGGACTTTTCGGCTCCCGCATATCCGGGGCTAATCGTCCGACGCGCCTGCCCCGCCGACCTCGATGTCCTCCTTCCCCTCCAGGAAGCCTACGAGCGCGAGGAAGTGCTCACGCCCATCCATCAATTCAATCCCGCGGCCTGCAAGGCCTCGCTCGCCCGCTCCCTCGAGCGGCAGCTCGTCTTCGCGGCCGAGGAGAGCGGCGTCGTCGTGGGCAAGGCGGGCACCAACGCGAGGGGTTTCCGCATCGACCAGGTTGGAGGCGTATATACCCTGCCCGAGCGCAGGGGCCGCGGCGTGGCGGCCGCCCTCATGGCCGCCCTCATGGCCGAGATCCTCATGCAGGGTAGAAAGCCCGCGCTTTTCGTGAAGTCGACCAACGCCCCGGCGCTTGCCCTCTATCGGGGCTTGGGATTCGAGGACATAGGCGACTTCCGCGCCGACTACTTCGACATTTGAAGTCCCTTTTCCGGTGGATTAGAGCGCGGGAGCTCGGATACATTTGAAATACGATGAATGCGTTACAAGCGATCTTGCTGCTCGCTCTCTCGGCCATTTGGGGGAGCTCATTCATGTTCATGCGCTATCTATCCCCGATCGTCGGCCCGGTCCTTACGGCCGATATGCGGATGCTGATCGCGGGAGTCTTCCTCCTCGTCCTCTTCGCGGCGACGGGCTTTCGCCTGGGCTGGAAGCGGAACTGGAAGCGCTTTATCGTCATCGGCATCGTCAATTCGGGGCTGCCATTTCTCCTCTTCTCCTTCGCGGCGCTGTACGTTCCCGCCTCCGTCGAGTCCGTGCTAAACGCTCTGTCGCCCTTGTTCGGCGCGATTTTTTCCGCGCTCTGGCTGGCCGAAGCTCTCACTGCTCGAAAGGTCATCGGTCTCGTCATCGGCGCCTCGGGGGTGGCGGCGATAACGAGTTTCGGCGCACTCCCTGCCTCGCCCATGCTCGCGCCCGCCATCATCGCCTGCGTCCTCGCGACGGCCTGCTACGGTCTCGGCGGCGTGTATATTAAAAAACGGGCCGCGGACCTGGCCCCTAAGGCGATGGCGGCAGGCAGCCAGTTCGCCGCGGGCATCCTCATTCTTCCGCTCGCGGCGGCCTTTCCGCCCAAGGCGGTTCCGGTCCCGGCCGTACTCGCGGCCCTCGTCGTCTTCGCCCTGCTCTGCAGCGCCGTCGCCTACCTGATTTATTATAAGCTGATCTCCGAGCTCGGACCGACGAAGGCCTTGACCGTCACCTTCCTCATTCCGGTTTTCGGCATGCTCTGGGGCTCGATCCTTCTCGGCGAAAGGATCAGCCTCGCGATGATCGCAGGCTCCGCCCTCGTCCTGGCGGGCACGGGCCTTGTCGCCTTGAAGGGAGGGAGACGATCGGGTTAAGGGAGGTGGAACTCGCCGCGATACACGTATTCGGGCCTCGCGGCGACGTAGAGCGATCCGGAGGCCGCCCACTCCACCCAGAGCGTACCCGAGCCCAGAGCGACCATCGCCTCGCGATCCGAGTAGCCCACGGCCGCGGAGGCGGCGAGGGCGGCGGCCGCGGAGGCGCAGCAGTCGAGCTCGCCGCCCGAGGGCGCGGACACGATGAGCTGGGCGCGGGAGGTGACGCGCACGGCCACGACGACGGGACCCTTGTCGTTTCGCGGCGTCGCGCCGCGCGACGCGTTGCCTGCCCTCGCGGGGCCGACGCGCGAGGACGCGATGCGCGCCCTCGCCCTAGCGGCGCCGCCCTCCGCGAAGACCGCGGCCGCGTCGGCGGCGGGGATGCCCGCCCTAAGGGGCAGCACCTGGAAGCGCTCGCCGGCCGCCTCTATGCTTGTGGCGCGGGCGGCGGCATCCGCCGCGCCCAAGGCCGCCCCGTCGGGCATGCCCCGCGGCGGGCCCAGGGATATGCCTAATGAGGCCGAGTCGAGGACGTCCACCTGGAGCGCGGCCCCGCTGATCCTCATCGGCACCGACCCCGTGCCGCTGCGGCCCGAGTCGAGGAGGAAGCGCGCGGCGCAGAGCGCCGCGTCCGCGCAGGGCCCTCCCTCGCCGTCGGGCCGGAAGACGCGCAGCCAAAGATCGCCTTCGGGCTTGGAGATGACGGCGAGGCGGTCGGCCCCCGCCCCGCGCCTGCGGTGAAGCAGGCCGCGCGCGGCGAGCGCCCAATCCCTGTCCTTCCCATTCCCCTCGAGGTCGTCCACGAGGAGTATGTCGGAATCGCAAAGGCGCAGCTTGTAGAACGAGAGCTCCATATCGGCATTGTAGCATAGGCGGCGGACTATGCACCCCCGGCGGGACGGCGTATCATCGGAGCGTGGACGACGAGTTCTTCACTGTTTCAAGCGGCGAGCCGCGGCCGCGGCATCGCGTTCTACGCGCCGCCGATTTTCCCGAGGGTCCGCCGCTGGGCGGGGGCGTCTGCGGCATCGACGAGGCGGGGCGCGGTCCCCTCGCGGGGCCGGTATCCGCGGGCGCGGTCGTCCTCCCGGGGAATTTTCCCATAGACGCGTTAGGCGACTCTAAAGCTCTGTCGGCCGGGCGCCGCGAGGCGGCCTACGCCCTCATCGTAGAAGGCGCCCTCGCCTGGTCGGTCGCCTGGGCATATCCCTGCGAGATCGACGAGATCAACATTCTCGGCGCCAGCCTCCTCGCGATGCGCCGCGCCTATCTCGGCATGGCCGCCCAGGCGGCAAGGGCCGGGCGGGCATCGCCGGCGGAAGTGTACGTCGATGGCAACCGCCTGCCGGAGCTCGGGCGGCCCTGCGCGGCGGTAGTGAAGGGCGACGCTATCATACCCGCCATCATGGCCGCGTCCATTCTCGCCAAAGTCGCGCGCGACAGGGCGATGGAGCGCTACGACTGGCTCTACCCGGAGTACGGCTACGCGCGCCACAAGGGCTATCCGACCCTGGCGCACCGCGAGGCCTGCCGCGCGCTCGGACCCTCGCCCATACAGCGGATGAGCTTCAATTACCTCCCGCGATAGCCTATACTCAAGGCATATGCCAAAGCCGTTTATCGTCAAACTGCGAAGCTCGAGGCGGGTCGAGATCATCGACGTTACCGAAATTGTCGCGGCGGCCATCCGCGATTCGGGCATAGCCGAGGGCATCTGCGCGCTGCAGTCCCTGCACACGACGGCCGCCCTCACTGTCAACGAGTCGGCCGACCCGGACGTCCGCCGCGATATGGAAAGGCAGCTCGCCCTCATCGCGCCCCGAGACCCCGCCTTCCTCCACGCGGAGGGCAATTCCGACGCCCACATCAAGACGAGCCTCTTCGGCCCCAGCCTTGCATTGATCGTAAGCGGAGGGAAGGCCGTACTCGGGACCTGGCAGGCGATCTATTTCTGCGAGTTCGACGGCCCCCGCGAGCGGAGCCTCGTCGTGAAGTGCCTCGAAGGCTGATCTCGGAGGCCCCTTTTTGCCCGAGTCAGCCTATATTCGACGTCGGCTTGCGGCGTACGACAATGCGGCGCTTGGGCGGGGCTTCCATGCCTGCGAAGCCCTCGGGCGTCTTGGCCTTGCTGTCCTGGGCTTTTACGGCGGGGCTATAGCCCAAAGTCTTTTTGGGCTGCTCGGGCTTTTCCATAAAGCTGAGGGCGCCTTGGAAAGCCTTGACGAAGTCCGCCATGTCCTCGCGGAACACGACGACGGAACGGCGCTCGAAGCCCTCCGCCTCGGTGGGCTTGCTCTCCACCACCGTGAGGAACATATCGCCCATGCGATTTTCTTTTACGTTGAAGAAGTAGGACCTGCCGTTGCAGGTGACTCTCGTAGAAAAAAGCTCGCCCCGGATTCCCATGGACCGATAGTAACGGAGGAGGCGCTTCGTTCGCTAGGCCCCGTCCGCGGCCTTCACCAAGGAAACGTGCCAGGCGAGGAGGTATTCCTCGTCGGCCGCGTCGCCGCCTTCGATGTCTGCCATCACGCGGAACACGCTCTCTGTGCCCGAGCCGCGCATCCAGAGAAAGGCCCGCGGCCTCTGCGCCGCGTCGGAAAGGGCAATGCGCAGGCCGCCGCGTCCCGATGCCGCGAAGTCTCCGCCCACGCGGGTCTCGGCCTGGCCATTGGTCGCGAAGGCGTCCCAGGATTCTATGCCGAAGCGCCGCTTTAGCTCGGCCTTGCGGACTTCCCACTCGCGCGCGAAGAGTGTCGCATAACGCGCCTTGAGCGCGGCCTGGTCGACGCTAGCCACGCGAAGGGCGGCGCGGGGCTCGAAGACGCTCGTCGTCGCGAAGGCGGGCAGGGACGCGAGTATGTCGTCGATCCCGAAGTCCGAGGGCTCGCGCAAGGCCCTGCCGCTATGGCGCATCCATATTTCGAAAAATCCCTCGCGCCCGCCGGCCGCGCCGCGGACTAGGAGGAGCTTTAATAGGGCGCCGAGGGTGGCCAGGGGGTCGCGGACCGCCGAGGGATGGGTGATGTTGCCGCCGTTGGAGCCCTCGCCCAGTATCCGGACGATGTAGCCTTTCTCGCGCAAGGAGGCGGCGAGTCCTACCACGTTCGCTTCTCCCGTCTCGGCGCGGTAGACATCGACGTCGAAGGCGCGGGCTATGGCGTTGATGCGCATGCTCGTCGCGTCGTTGACGACGACCGCGGCCTTTTCCCTCGCGTTGCCGGAGTCGTCGTAGCTGAGGCGCCCGTCGCGGACGAGCTGCGACAGCTCCGCGACGCAGGCCAAGGCGAAGACTTCCTGGGCCTCCACGGGCCGGGCCCGGCCGCCGAGGCCGAGCAGTACGAGGTTGCCGCGATCGCCATCGCAGTCGGGGACGTATGCCGCGGCGAAAGAGGGGTCTTCCGCGGCCGCGGCTTCGAGTTCGCGCATCGCGTCGGCGAGGGACTCGCCCTCGGGGACTATGCGATGCGCGAACTCGCGGGGCTTATCGTTGAAAGCGCGCACACGGACTCCCAAGCCCTCTAGGAAATCGCGATCGATCGAAAGGGAGCGCGCGGAGCCGTTGAGCTCGGCGACCACGCCGACCGGCCTTAGCCCCGCTCCGGCGGACATCTCGTCGAAGAGTCTTTCCTGCTCGCCGCTATCGTCGGTGCCGGCGATTACCCGGCGCGCAAAAAGGGTATAGGCCGAGATAGAGCGCCGCTTCCATTGCATGCAGGCCGAGAGCGCTCGCGCGACGTCCCGAGCCTCGGCCGCCTCCATAAGCGCGAGGACCCGGGCGGCTAGGCTCGGGTCGGCGAGGAGGGCGCGGTAGGATTCGATGAGAGACGCGGAATCGGCCGCGCCGAGCACTCCTCCGTCGCCAAGGCCGAATTTTAAACCGTTGTGGCCGCGGGGATTGTGGCTTGCGGAAACGTAGGCGAATCCCGCCGCCCGTCCTTCCGAGCCTGTCTCGCGGACATAGGCCATTATCTCGGGGGCCGCCACGATGAAGAGATAGCGGGGGACGAGGCCGAGGCCGAGGAATACGCGTATCATCGCGTCGGCGATCGCCGGGCCCGTGGGCCGCGAGTCTATCCCGACGAGGACGGCGGGCGCGGCCGAGGGACCGCGCGAACGCAGGAGACCGGCGAAGGCGATGGCCGCGGCGCCCGCGAGGACGATATCGGCGCGCGACACGAGGCTGGAGTCGGATTCCTCATCGTCGTCCTTAGCGAAGACCTTGCGCCAGCCCGAGGCCGAGAGAACGAGGCCCGAGGCTGCCCTGCCCATTTCGACGGCCGAGGGGAGGCTGTCGGCGCTAAAGGGGACGATGTCAGGGTCGCCGACAATGAAACCCGTTCCGGGATGCGTTATATTTGCCATATCGCCCGGGAGTATATAGTCGAAGGGCGAGCTTTGTCGCGCCGCCCAAACGGCGGTATTTTATAATGCGGAGGCCTTGATGATAAGCCTAGACGACGAAACATGCATCGAATGCGGGATTTGCGCCGATATCCTTCCCCAGTTTTTCGAGGTCTTCGGGGATAAAGTGCGCGTCCGGCCCGGAATATCCCATGACGGTCTCGAGCCCGATGCGGAAACTTTCAAGGAAGCTAAATAGGGACGCCCTTGCTCCTCCGCGACCCTCTTTAGTATCCTCCTCTGGATGAACCCAATGCTGCTTCTCAAGTCGCTCTTGCCCGGGCTTTTGCCCTTGGTGATATTCATCGGAGCCGATGCCTTGTTCGGCGAGACTATCGGCCTTCTCGTCGGCATCGGCGTGGGGATACTAGAGTTTGTTTATACCCTTATCAAAGACAAGAAGGCCGACCCCTTCGTCGCCGCGGACACGATACTCCTCGCCCTCGCCGGCGGTCTTTCCCTCTTCCTCCGTGACGCGATTTTCTTCAAGCTCAAGCCCGCCATCATAGAATTCGTCCTGGCGGCGGCGATGGGCGGCATGCTCGCCCTGCCTGCTTCCTACCTAAAAGGATACATCGGGCGTCAACTGCGGGGCGTGACGATTCCCGACGCGGCGATGCCCTCGATGAAGAAGGGCCTGGCCCTCATGCTCGCCGCTCTAGCGGCGCACATCGCGCTCACTACCTACGCCGCCTTCGCGCTGTCCAAGGAATGGTGGGGCTTCATTTCCGGCGGCCTCCTCTATATCCTCTTCGCAGCCGTGGCTATAGGCCAATTCGCATCGGCGAAGCTGCGAGCGAGGCGCGCAGCCTCGGGAGGCCCGGGCGAGGAGATGCTTCCCCTCGTCGATGAGTCGGGCAAGCTCATCGGAACGGCGCCCAGGAGCGAGTGCCATAAGGGACCGGGCAAGCTCCATCCCGTAGTCCATCTCCAGATCGTCGATGGCCGCGGGGCCATGTACCTGCAGAAGCGGGCGGCGAACAAGGATATTCAGCCCGGCAAATGGGACAGCGCCGTCGGCGGCCACGTATCCGCCGGCGAGGACCTCGACGCGGCACTGTCGCGCGAGCTGCGCGAGGAGCTCGGAGTCACCAAGCTCGCCCTAGACGCCTCGGGGGCAATCGTCGAGCCCATCCTGCGCTACCGATGGGACAGCGAGCTCGAGTCCGAGCTCGTGTTCTCATTTATCGTGACCTACGGGGGTCCCTTTTTCCTCGACGGGATCGAGGTGGAGGAGGGCAGGTTCTGGAGTTTTGTCGATATACGCGCCAACATTGGAATGGGTCTATTCACGCCTAACTTCGAGCACGAGTACGGCCTGATCGAGAAGGCCGCGGCGGAGGCGGCCAGGGCCGGCGATGGAGGCTCGGCCCGCGAGGACGGCAAGGCGGCCGAGATCGCAGCGGCAAACACCACGACGGGCTCATCGGCCACGATGACGCGGGAAGGAACGGCTCCCAAGGGCAAGATACGCTGACTCAGCGTCGGTCCATTCTCCTTTCTTTCCATGCCTTTTCTTGACAGGGAGCATCTCATCGCCTAGGGTTATAGTAGACGGTGGTCTCGGCCCTTTTTCGGGTCTCGAGGGAATCAGCGTCTTCGGCTGCGCCCGGACGCGATGATCCTCGATGTACAGCGTACGAAGCCGGTCCGTTTCGCCATCCTCGAGCGGCTGAAAGCCTTGCCCGCCCGCTTATCATCTTTGCGCTCTGCAAGAACGATATCCAGTCGTTGAGGGAAGAAGCATCGGCCCAGGGGCCGAATCACGTCTTTGTCAGGACGGATTGCGAGGGATTGCCGCGCTTGCTCGCGGAATTTATTGAAAAAAGGAGCTGACCATGGAGGAAGGGAGCCTGCTGTTCGCCCTCGACAATCCGCTATACGCCCTCCCTTTGCCTATCGTCGAGCGCGTCGTCCGCGCCGTGGAGATACGGCCCCTGCCGAGGGCGCCGCAGGTCGTGCTTGGCGCGATCAATGCCCATGGACGGATCATTCCCGTTGTGGACATGCGCGCGCTGTTCGGTTTGCCTCCTCGAGAAATGGGTTTAGGCGATCAATTCATCATCGCGCGCACGCCCAAGAGGGTCGTGGCCGCGCTGGTCGATCGCGTAATCGGAATAACCGTATTTCCCGAAGGCAAGATAATAAGCGCTGAAAGCTCGCTTCCTTTCGCGGAGCGGCTCCGAGGCGTCGTGCGATTGGACGACGACATCGTCCTAATCTACGACCTCGATCGCTTTCTCTCCCTCGACGATGAGCTGCGGCTGGATGCCGCGCTGGCGGGCGGCGCGACATGAGCAAGGCTTTGCCCGACGAGCTTCTCGCCCGCTTCAGCGAATTCGTCGCGGCTCGCATGGCGCTTGATTTCCCTCAGCCGCGATGGGGGGACTTGGAACGGATGGCGCGCTCCGCCTCCGCGGAGCTGGGCTATGCCGATCCGGAAGCCCTCATCGCGAGCCTCATATCCTCGCCCCTGACTATCGAGCGGATGGAGATACTGGCCAGCAACCTCACCGTCGGGGAAACTTATTTTTGGCGCGAGCCGCAGATATTCGATGCCCTCGAGGGACGGATCCTCCCGGAATTGATAGCGTCGCGCGGGACAGGCGATAGGCGCCTCCGGATATGGTGCGCCGGCTGCTCGACGGGCGAGGAAGCCTATTCCCTCGCCATCGCCCTGCGAAGGGCCTTGCCCGCGATCGGCGAATGGAACATCAGTATCCTGGCGACGGACATCAATCCCCGCATGCTCGACAAGGCAAAGGCGGCATTATACGGCGATTGGTCCTTCCGCAACGCGCCGACATGGCTGGCCGAAGAATTCTTCCTGGCTAAAAAAAACGGCAGGCGCGAGATCCTCCCGGAGATACGGAAGATGGTCTCCTTCGAGTATTTGAATCTCGCGGAGGATATATATCCGTCTTCCTTGAACGATACGAACGCCATGGATATCGTCTTCTGCCGAAATGTCCTCATGTATTTTACTCCCGAGCGAGCTCGGTACATCGTAGGCGGTCTCCGCCGCGCCCTCGTCGATGATGGGTGGATGATAGTAAGCGCCTGCGAATGCTCCCAGATCCTCTTCTCGGAATTCTCCGCGGTTCAATTCCCCGGAGGGACCGGCTATCGGAAGGCGCAGGCCGCACCGAGCGAGATGCCCGGGCCTGAGGCATCGCCTACGCCGGCGGCGCATACGCCCGCCAAGGCCGTAAAACAACAAACGGCGCCGCGGCCTCGCGTGGCTGTACGCCGCGAAGCCACGCCGCCGACTATCAGGGAGCTGGCCGATGCAGGCAGGCTCTCGGAGGCATTGGCGTTGTGCGAGGCGGCCATCGCCGGCGACAGGCTCGATCCGCGGCTGCACATTTTAAGGGCGGCGATCCTCCAGGAATTAAACCGCGAGGACGAGGCTATCGCATCGCTCAAGCGATCGATCTACCTCGACCCTAAGTCCGTCTCGGCGCATTTTACGCTGGGCAATCTGGCGCTGCGAAGCGGCGACGCCAAAACGGCGATGCGCTGCTTCAAGAACGCGCTGGAGCTTTTGACACCATGCCTCGACGACGAGGTCCTGCCAGAGTCCGAAGGCCTGACGGCGGGGCGGATCAGGGAAATCATCAAAGCGACTATGCGGATCGAAGGTTCGTTATTGGAGGCGGTATGAGGCATCTAAAACTCGGGGCTAAATTTCTTATAGGAGGACTTCTCTTGATCGTAATCCCGGTCGCCCTCATCGGGATCATCACGGTGGTCGAGTCCACGCGCAGCATCTCCACCTTGACCCGCAACGATCTGACCAGCGTCACCGAGGACCTTGCCAGGACTTTAAACGTAAGCATGAGCGAGCAGCTTATCGCGGTCAAGAATTTCGCGAGCTCCAGCGCTATCGTCGCTGCCGCGGAAAAGGTAGCCCGAGAGGGCGTGAAGGCCAGCCGGGACGAACTAGCCCTCGCCAATAGCGAGCTGGCGAAATTCAAGGATAACGAGGGCGATCGCTGCTCCAGCGTAAACCTCAATGGGGTTAACGGGATCGAGCTGGCTTCTTCCAACCCCGAGAACATTGGAATCGACGTATCCGGCAGGGATAATGTCATTAGCGCGCTCAAAGGGAATGCGAATGTCGGGGCCGTCGTGGTGTCGAAGTTCACGGGCAGGATCGTATGCACGCCCGCGAGTCCGGTTTACTCGTCCGATGGGAAGAGAGTCATCGGGTCTATCACGCTGGGATTGGAGATCAAGTACCTGACCGATATGGTCGATGCGGTAAAAATTGGCAAGACCGGGTATGCGACCCTCACCGATAGCACCGGTCTTTCCATTGCCCATCCCGTAAAAGAGAATATCCTGAAAGTGCGGATATCCACGGTTCCCGGGATGGAAGCAGTGGCGAAGATGATCGATCAGCGCAAACCGGGGATCGCCGAACTGTCCTATGGCGGTTCGACTAAGGTGGCTGATCTAGCCTACGTGCCGATAACCGGTTGGATCGTCATATCCACTATCAAGACGCAAGAGTTGTATGCGCCCGCCACTTTTATCCGCAATATGATTATCGTCATCGGCCTTATCTTCCTCGCTCTCGCGTCTATATTCTTGTATTTCTTCTCCCGGAACCTTGCCGCTCCTCTCAACAAGATCGTCAGGGCGGCGGAGGGCATCGCAGCGGGGAATCTGTCCATAGAGCTCGCCTTCGCGTCCCGGCACGATGAAATCGGCGACCTGTCGCGGGCCTTCGCCTCGATGGTCACATCGCTCAAAGAGATGGCTCTGGTCGCGGAAAAGATCGCCGCCGGAGATCTCACCGTGAAGGTCGCGCCCCTTTCCGAGAAGGACGACCTCGGAAACGCGTTCTCGGCGATGGTGGCCAAGCTCCGAAGCCATTTGAACGGCATCGGCGAGGGACTGGCCGTCCTTACTTCGGCGGGGAGCGAGATACTGGCCGCGACCACGCAGGTGGTTTCCGGCACGGCCGAGACGGCTACCGCCATCAGCCAGACCACCGCCACCGTCGAGGAGGTCAGGCAGGCCGCGCGGCTTTCCTCCGAGAAGGCGAAAAAGGTAGCCGATAATGCCGAGCGGGTCACCAACGTATCGCTATCCGGGCAGACGGCGGTCGAGGATACCGCTACCGTCATCCTTCGCATCCGCGATCAGATGGAATCCATCGCCCAGACTGTCGTGCGCCTGAGCGAACAGAGCCAATCCATCGGCGGCATCATCGCCTCGGTCACCGACCTGGCCGACCAGTCCAATCTCCTCGCCGTCAACGCCTCCATCGAAGCGGCGCGGGCGGGAGAGCAAGGCAAGGGATTCACCGCCATCGCCCTGGAAATCAAGAGCCTGGCCGAGCAGTCGAAGCAAGCGACCACCCAGGTGCGCGGGATATTGAGCGAAGTGCAGAAAGCGACGGGGGCCGCGGTAATGGCGACGGAGCAGGGGACCAAGGCTGTGGAGGCGGGCGTCAAGCAGTCTGCCCAGGCGGGGGAGGCCATCCGGATAATGGCGGAGAGCAGCACGGAGGCGTCGCAGGCCGCCACCCAGATAGTAGCCTCGAGCCAGCAGCAAGTCGTCGGGATGGATCAGGTAGGCATCGCGATGGCGAGCATCAGCCAGGCGGGAGCGCAGACCGCCGCGAGCATGCGCCAAGCCGAGACCGCCGCCCAGAACCTGCACGAGTTGGGTCAGAGGCTCAAGGGCTTGGTAGAGCAGTACAAGACCTGAAGGGGCATCGGAATGAGCGTAGACTGGAACGAGGTTCACGTCCGTCTCGAGGCCGCGACCGCGGCGCTCGCCCAAGGAGCCTCGCCGTCCGCGGAAAGACGGCGCGCCATCTTAAAGGAGCGGGCGCGGGCCCTGGCTCGGGAAGACGGGACCGCGGTCGGGGCGACGGGATTCATCGACGTCATCGAGTTCCGACTGGCCTCGGAGGCCTTTGCGATCGAATACGCCTTTGTTCGCGAGGTCCATCCGCTTAAGGATTTTACGCCGTTGCCGGGCACGCCCTCCTTCGTCCTCGGCATCGTCAATCTGCGCGGGCAGATAATATCGCTCGTCGATCTCAGAATCTTCTTCAACCTTCCCGCGAAAGGCCTGGGCGACCTGAACAAGGTCATCGTCATCCGCGACGACAGGATGGAGTTCGGGATTCTCGCGGACGAGCTTACGGGCGTCCAGGCGATTCCGCGGATCAGCATTCAGCCTCCGATCCCGACGCTATCCGGAATCGGCTCCGAATACCTGATGGGGATCACCGGAGCGGGCATGATCGTCCTGGACGCGAATGCGATTCTTCGGGATGAGAGGATCGTCGTAGAACAAGATTAGGAGGCCTTCGAAATGAAGTGGTTCATCGATATGTCCACTCGAGCCAAGATGATCCTCTGCGTCGGGATCATGTGGCTCCTGCTGGCTGTAATAGTTTTTACAGCCTATAAGGACATCGCGGGAATAACTCGATCGGACCAGAATCTGCACGATGTTCAATATAAGATCGCGCTCGACCTCGTGGAGATCAGGGCGAATCAGAATCTAAACCGCGCCCAGGTGTTGGAAATGATGCTGACCTCCGACAGATCGACCCAAATCACGATCGAACAGGACATCAAGGATCGCTCTCTATTGAATGACGATATCCTCGCCGCGCTGTTCAAGCTCGATCCCGATCCCCGGTTCCAGAGTCGGCTTATTGAATACAGGGACGACAGAACGCTTTACCGTCAGACGCGCGATCAAGAGCTAGCCTTGATCAACTCGGGGAAAGTGGACGAGGCGAGACGGATGGGAAGCGGCGTCCAGGAAGAGCGGTTCGTGAAAATGGGCGCTATCGCGATGGAGCTGGGGGATGCGGCGCTGAAGGACGCAGAGAAGGCCCTCGCCGCGGACCTGATGTCGGCGCAACGGGCAATCCGCCTTTTCCTGGTCATCGGAGCGATCGCCTTTATCCTGGGTATCCTGATGATCCTCGCCTTGAATCGATATATCGCCATGCCTCTGCGAAATTTGACTAGGACGGCCGAGCTGATCGCGGCGGGCGACCTGAGCCTCGCATCGACTTCCGAATCGCGGAAGGACGAGGTGGGCCTGCTGGGCAAGGCCTTGGCGCGCATAGCGGAAAGCCTTCGGTGGACCGCGGACATAGCGGAAGCCGCCGAACTGCTCGGCTCTTCGGCGAGCGAGATCCTAGCCTCTACAACGCAAGTAGCCTCCGGCACCGCAGAGACAGCCGCGGCCATCAGCGAGACCACTACTACCGTCGAGGAGGTCAGGCAAGCCGCGCGGCTTTCTTCGGACAAGTCGAAAATAGTCTTCGGCAACGCGCAAGCGGTCGCCCAGGTTTCTCAAACCGGCCAGACGGCGGTCGAGGAGTCGGCCGCCGGCATGCTGCGCATCCGCGATCATATGGAAACCATCGCCCAGACCATACTCCGCTTGAGCGAGCAAAGCCTGTCTATCGGAGGCATCATCGCCTCGGTCACCGATCTCGCGGATCAGTCCAATCTCCTCGCTGTCAACGCCGCCATCGAGGCTGCGCGGGCGGGAGAGCAGGGCAGGGGATTCGCCGTCGTCGCAGGCGAGATCAAGAGCCTGGCCGAACAGTCGAAGCAGGCGACCGCCCAAGTCCGCGAGATACTGGGGGAAGTGCAGAAAGCGACCGGGTCGGCGGTGATGGCGGCCGAGCAGGGGAGCAAGGCGGTGGAAGCCGGCGTGAAGCAGTCCGCCCAAGCCGGGGACGCTATCCGGGCATTGGCGGAGAGCAGCATGGAAGCGGCGCGGACCGCGACGCAGATCGTGGCCTCGAGCCAGCAGCAGGTAGTCGGGATGGATCAGATAGGCATCGCGATGGAGAGCATCAATCAAGCGGGAGGCCAGACCGCCGCAAGCATGCGCCAGGCGGAGACCGCGGCGCAGAACCTGCATGAGCTGGGCCTGAAGCTGAAAAGATTGGTCGAGCAGTATAGGACCTGAAGGACGTAGGCGATGGATAGCAAGGACCGCGAGTTTTTAAAACGGCTTAAAGCCACCTTTCGCGGCGAGGCGGAAGAGCACATCAAAACCATCTCGGCAGGACTCATCGAGCTAGAGAAAGAAGCGCGGCCGGAGCGTCGGGCCGAGCTTATGGAGAGCGTCTTCCGCGAGGCGCACAGCTTCAAGGGCGCGGCGCGCTCCGTCAACCTGAGGGATATCGAGTCCATCTGTCAACCGCTGGAGGGAGTCTTCCTCTCGCTTAAGAAAGGATCGATCGCCGCCAGCCTGAGCCTCTTCGATCTAGTCCATCGGAGCGTCGATGCCATCGCCCGAATCGTCTCCTCGGAAGAGATGGATGGCTCGGAGGCGGACCGCGCGGACGCGCGGCAAGTCGGCCTGGAATTAAAGGAAGCTTCGGCAGGCGTCGTCCCGCTCATCAAAGGCGCGGAAGAGCCCCTCCATCCGCGTTCCGCGGGCGATGAGAGGGGCACGAGCGCGAGCACGGTGCGAATACCCATGGAAAGGCTGGACGCTCTCTTCCTCCAGGCCGAGGAGATGGTCGCGATCAAGCTGACGACCGGCCAACGGGTCCTCGAATTGCGGGATATCCATCGAGCGCTCCAGGAATGGAGAAAGGAATCGCTTAACTGGAAGGAGCGGCATGAGGCGAACGAGGTCCGCCTGGACTCGCTCGAAATCATGGTAGCCGCCGTAATCCGCGCCCTGGAACAGGATCAGCGCGCGATAAAGCGGATGGTGGACGAGCATTTGGACGGAATGAAGAAGGCCGTGATGCTTCCCGTGTCCTCCCTCGTGGAATCATTCCCCAAGCTAGTTCGAGATCTGGCGCGAGATCAGGGCAAAGAGGCGGAACTGGTCCTTAACGGCGCGGAGATCGAGAGCGACAAGCGGATACTGGAGGAATTGAAGGACCCCCTCATCCACTTACTTCGAAATTGCGTCGATCACGGCATGCAGCCGCCCGAGGAGCGCGTCGCTCGGGGCAAGGCGCCCCAAGGAAAGATAACGATCGCCTTCGCCGCGAAAGACAGCCGGAACGTGGAGATCCTCGTGACCGACGACGGCGCGGGAATCGACACGGACCGTGTCCGTACGGCCGCGATAAAGGCAGGCATCCTATCGCGAGAGGCCTCCGACAAGCTCGACGAAGACGCGGCCTTGGCCCTCATCTTCCAATCGGGGCTTTCCACCAGCCCGATACTAAGCGATATCTCAGGCCGGGGACTGGGACTCGCGATCGTGCGCGAGAAGGTGGAAAAGCTCGGCGGGTCGGTGTCGGTGGATTCGCGCCTTCACTCTGGGACGACTTTCCGTATCGTGCTCCCCCTGACTCTCGCGACATTCCGCGGAGTTCTAGTGCGCGTGGACGAGAAGGCATTCATCCTTCCCACGATCTACGTGGAACGCGTCACGAGGCTGAGCCGGGCGGAGACCAGGAGCGTCGAGAATCGAGAGATGATCCAGGTCGATGGGCGGAATCTGGCGCTGGTAAGCCTGGCCGAAGTTTTGGGCCTGCCGCGTCGATCGCCGCAAGCTCCTTCGGAGCGTCTGTTTATCGTGGTCTTGGCCTCCGGCGATAAGCGCGTCGCCTTCCACGTGGATGAAATCCTCGATGAGCTTCAGGTCATGCTAAAGGACCTGGGGAGGCAGCTCCCGCGCGTGCGGAACATAGCAGGCGCCGCCATCCTGGGTAATGGGAAAGTCGTGCCCGTGCTCAACGCCTCCGACCTGATAAAGTCGGCGCTGCGGGTCGCGGCGACGGAACCGGCGGTCGAGGGAGGACCCTCAAAGACGGCCCATATCCTGGTGGCGGAGGACTCGATCACGGCGCGCTCCCTGCTCAAGAACATCCTCGAATCCTCCGGCTACCGCGTAACGACGGCCGTGGATGGGGCCGATGCCTTCGCGCAGGCCCGGAGCGGCGAATTCGACCTGGTCGTATCCGACGTGGACATGCCGAGGATGAGCGGCTTCGAGCTGACCGCCAAGATACGCGGCGACAAGCGGCTTGCCCAAATGCCGGTGGTGCTGGTGACGGCGCTGGAGTCGCGCGAGGACCGCGAGCGCGGCATAGACGCGGGCGCCGACGCCTATATCGTCAAGAGCAGCTTCGATCAGAGCAATCTGCTGGAAGTGATTAAGAGGTTTGTTTAGGGGTCGGGGGTCGGGGGTCAGGGGTCAGGGGAGGGGGGAGTGAATATTAGGAGTTATAGAGATTTAGATGTATGGAAGAAAGGCATGGATTTAATTGTGGACTGCTATAAAGCAACTGAGGGCTTTCCTCAAAAAGAGACCTATGGGCTTGCGAGTCAACTGCAGAGAGCTGCAGTTTCAATATCGGCCAATATTTCCGAAGGCCATGCTCGGCGATATACGAAAGAGTTTCTACGATTTCTTTCCATAGCCTATGGTTCTCTTGCTGAGCTGGAAACCCATATTTTAATCGCTGAAAGATTGAATTATATAGACAGTTCGCAAACGATGAGGCTTCTGGAAAAAGCATCTGAATTAGGACGAATGCTCAACGGATTGAGAAGGTCGCTCAAAGATCTCAAGAAGAGAGGAGCTGAGGAAGCAGATCATGTTTGAAAAAGAGGAGGCAGGGAGTAGTGGTCAGAGATCAGGAGTCAGGAGTCAGGAGTCAGGATTCAGGAGTCAGGAGTCAGGATTCAGGAGTCAGGAGTCAGGAGTCAGGAGTCAGGAGTCAGGAGTCAGCAGTCAGGATTCAGTAGCCCGACCCCCGACCCCTGACCCCCTGACCCCTGTTCCCCGACCCCCGAC